>ERZ809472.120-NODE-120-length-21371-cov-11.570839_pt1 | contig 21371 bp, 14 predicted proteins | sample MGYA00521274_ERZ809472 | MGnify/ENA primary metagenome ERZ809472 (study PRJEB31581, sample SAMEA3312791) | metagenome | study: EMG produced TPA metagenomics assembly of the PRJEB8939 data set (Metagenomic analyses of Rumen microbiomes reveals... | reverse complement strand
GTCAGGATGCAGCGGTAAGTGTACTCTCCTTCCCACAAGTCCTGCTCACCGTCCATGCGACGCTCCCGCTGTATGACGAGGCGATATGCCTTGCCCTCCCATTTCTCCGTGATGATGGAATTCAGTTCATATTCGATGCCGTTTATCTCTTCGCGCTGCCATCCGCTCAGCGCCAGCAGACTGTCGTAAAGTGAGCCGCAGCGGTTGGCACGTATGTAGAACAGCTCCGAGTGCTTCTCAACGGTCTCCACAATCTCACGTGAGCAGGAGCCGCAGTCCATACGTGACCTCTTGATATGGATGTTTTCCGACTCAAGGTTTGAATAGATGCGCTCCAGCGTGTCCTGCTGGTGAAAGCGCACGTTGGCGTTGCCGTCGCGGTTCTCTATGCCCACGATGAGGTCGCCGATGACTGCCACGCCGGGGCTGTAGCCCGTGAACTTCTTGTAGGTCATCTTCGCATCGTACTTCTCCGTCTCGATGAACTGGTGGTCGAAGTCCAGGTCGTATGACTCTCCGGCCACAAGTTGGCCAGTATTCTTGAGTACCTTCACCAGAAGGCTGTTCAGCTTCGTGGCCGTATTGAAGTCATAGCTCTTCCCAGTGTCGGAGGTATAGGTCGTATTAACTGTGGCCAGCTCCGAAATCCCCCTCAAGATGGTGTCTGAGCTACATGTGCGCAGAGTAGGATGAAGCGAGAGATGGGGCATCAGGTGGCTCGTCACGTCCTCAACGCAGTCACCGCCACAGAAGTAGACGCTTGACAGCGAACCCGCGATCTCGCTGTACTGATAGCCGTATGACGTACATCGGAGACCCAACACTTTGTCGATGACGGGGCCGACGTAACGGGAAAAAAGCTCTCTCACATGAAATATTCCTCCAAAAGGAGTGATTTTCTCAGATTTTATGCTTACCTTTGCCATGTCATTGATGATTTTGCTTGTCTTGATTTGCAGCACTAAGGTAAGTGAAAAATCTGACATGGCCAAATCCTGAGCAACTTTTTGTTGCTCAGGTACTTATAAAGAAAGTTAAACTAAAGTGCTGCGGAATCTAGGTAAATCTAAAAAAAAGCAATGAATACAGATGAAAGAAAAGAAGCGTTCAAGCAATATATTGAGACTTGCATGAACAAAAGTGAGCAGGAACCTATTGGTATTGGAAATCCTTATGCCAAGATATTGTTAATAGGTAAGGAATCCAGTCCGACGGGTAAACCTAATGTTGAAGTGGATAATCGGAATGTAAAACGTTGTTTTGAGAATGATGACTTAGAGAATCTATTCGAGCAGCCTCGCCACCATGTTGCTAACCACACATGGAATATATATCAGAAACTTATTGACCAAGTTCGTGGCTATGCTTGCACAAATAAGGAGAAGAACGATTTTTGCAGGGATGCTTTTACGACAGAGATAAACAATACGGTTTGCCAAAACACCCGAAAGGCCGTTCGCAAACTTCGAATTGAGACTTTTAAGAATTCTGAATTCATAAAAGGTTTTCCTGTGATTATCCTTGCTTGTTCCAATTATATTCGCAATGAAGAAGGGAATTGGCAGATAAATGATACGTTTGACGTTACATTTGATGAAGTAGACGGAGCACACACGTATCCCTCTTCTAAGACAAACTGGTATTTCACACATCACAGCAAAGATGGCAAACGTTTGGTCATTCATACGCGCCAGCTTAGTCAGAATTGTATGAATCAGCTTGTGTCTGATATAGCAGAAGAAATCAAAAAGCACTTGGAGAAAATAGGGGAAACGCTATAGCTCTGTTCTATATATTGTAAAAACAACGCGCAGGAGCGGTTGTGTTCCATCATTAGGGTCGGGGTGACTGACTCATGCCCTACAAACGATAAAACACAGGGTGGGAAACTGTGCTGATGTCTTCGGCCTTGGATTCCCTGTCAAGAGCACTTTCATTAAAATCCACTGTGTGGCTGAATTGGTTAAGCTGTAAAAGAAAAGGCGAAATAATTTTGCGAATAGAAAGGAAATGTGTAATTTTGCAATAAAAAAAAATGAACGATGACTTATTTGAATCAATTCCACAAGGAAGCAGTGGAGCGGAAACTCCGGAAAATAGAAGAATCTATGAAGTCGCCGATGAACTCCGTAGACGCTGCAAACTATATGAAGCGCAATTTCGAGATGGCCAAGAACATTTGAATCGTCTTGACATTGAGCAACGCGTGGCGGAACAATATGCCAAGGAGAATGGCATTTGGGTGCCAATGAACAATGTTTTGGCGTTGGGTGTGCCAGGCCCAAGCGGTAACGAGAATGACACTTATGTGTCTAACGATATCATATACAAAGTAAACAATTTATTGAACAGTGGGAGCATTCTTAAATTGTTGGAGAAGATTGCTTTACACAATGACTTGTTCTACGATACAGCTTACACCCTTTATGCGTTCACTGGCTTTGACGGACGAACCGTCATGCCTGTGTTTCAGCAGCGTTTGGTCAAGAATGCACAACCCGCGACCAATATAGAAATTGAAACCTATATGGCTGCGTTAGGTTTTGTGAAGATTGATGATAAGGGGCGTTTCTCAAACGAAAAGTATGAAGTCTGGGATTTAGTGCCAAGAAATGTTTTGAAGGACAGAGAAGGGGATATCTTTGTAATAGATGCTGAAATCAAGTTATTGACCGGAAGAAATGCTCAATGACGCTGAGGTAGGGCGATGGCTGTCGTGGATAGGAGCGCCCCCAAGAACTGATGCCCTGACGGCAGAGGGTGATGACGAGCCTGCGGCGTGAGCGGGTGATGGCGACGTAGAACTTGCGCGCCTCTTCCTCAGCGCCTCCGGCACGGCTGTTGGCAAAGGTGCTGGGATACTTCCCGTCGACGGCATCGTAGACGATGACATGGTCGAACTCCAGTCCCTTGGCTTTGTGGACGGTGGAGACGAAGATGCGCTCCGTCATGCTCGACGCTCCGCAGAGGTCGGCCTCTTTCAGCGTGGTGAGGTCTTGGAGATGGGCGCCCAGCTGTGTGCCCAGCGAGCGGCCCGAGGCTGGGGAGAGCATGTCGTGTTCCACGTAGCGCAGGATGTAAGGCAGCTTGTCGAGCGGGGCTAGACGTGCCACTTTCAGCAGTTCCGTGTAAGCATGTTCCATTTCGAGGGCCAGCAGTGGGCCGTCGGCTTCTGTGTAGAGCTGCTGTCGGGCATGATGGTAGAGCTCGGCGTAGAGGTGACGCAGGCGGTCGATGGTCTTACGATGGCGGCTGATGAACTCCTGCTGTCGGCCTACGATGCTTCGGGCGCAGTCGTAGCAGTGGGTCATCAGGCTTAGCGTGGCCACGATGTCGTCGCTGGCCAGATGAGAATTCTCTCCCTCTAAATGCAGCTGAGTGAGCAGGTCCTTCAGTTTGTAGCTATGCTGTCGGGGGTGCAACAGCCGTGCCATCTTCAGTGTGTCGAGGTAGGTGGGCCACTCACGGTACATGGACAGCTGGGGAGCGTAACGCCGCATGTTGTGCTCCATGATCTGATAGTCGTAGGTGGCGTTGTGGCCCGCGATGGCACATCCACGTGCAAAGTCGGTAAACTGTTGCAGGGCTTCTTCGTGCGTCACGTGGGGCTGTCGGCTGTATTCCTCCACTAATGGGTTGACCACGTCGCCCAGCATGGGCGGGATGGGTCGGTTGGTCTCGATGAAGAGGTTCAGCGAGTCGGTGACCCTGCCCCGATGCACCTTGATGGCTGCCAGTTGTACCACGTCGTCGGCAAACACGTCGAGGCCAGTGGTCTCTGTGTCGAACACCACGATGTCGCGCTGCTCGTATTCACGCATAAACTCCGAGAGGTAAGTTTCCCGTGCGTCGTGTTCCAGGAAGTCGGCGGGTGTGAGTGCCAGTTCCATCATCGCCCTCACGAACTGTCGCGCGCTGCTGTTGCTGTTGTAGAGGTGCAGTCCGGTGAACAGCTGCGACCAGGCAATGAAGTTATGCTCCATGTTCACCACTGCCAGGTGGGCCAGCAGCGTGCGCATGGTGGTCGTGGCAAACACATCGGTGCCTGATACTTTGAAGTGGGGCAGTTCGCCGAGGGCAGCACTCACTTCATCGGCATCGCTGTTGAAGGCCACCACCACGGCGACCGTCTCGCCTGGGCACTCCCTGTAGATGCGCTCCACCTCGCGTGCCACCATGTTTGCCTCGTCGGTGCTCGTCTCGGCCTTCATCAGCAGGAGGTCGCCAGGCCGACGGGGCTTCTTGTTTGTGGTACGTGGCAGTAGTTCGCGGCTGATGCCAAGGAAGTGCTCGCCGTAGGTATTGAACACGTCGAGCAGGTATTGCGGCGAACGGTAGTTCACGTGGAAGTTGTGGAAATGGGTCTCGCCGCAGCGCTGGTACAGCTTGGTCAGCGTGTCTGTCTGGGCCCCCATGAAGGAGAAGATGGCCTGCTGGGCATCGCCGAGGTAGACCACGGTGGGACTGTTGGCGGTGAAGAGGTCGATGATGGCGAGCTGCAGAGGGTTGAGGTCCTGCACCTCATCTACTTGAATCCAGCTGAACCGATGGTATTCTGCGGTCTGACTGCCCACGTTGTCGTATGTCGTGAGCAACAGGTCCTCAAAGTCTAACAGGTCGTTACGCTGCTTGTAGTCGGAATAGTGGCTGGCGGCCCTCATCTGCCAGAGCAGCTCGCGGGCGTCGCGGCTCAGGAGTACAGGCTGCTCCAGGTAGAAGTCGGCATGACAGTAGAGGTCGAGGGTGCTCTCTTGCGTGTAGGTCAGCTTGAACACGAGGCACAGTTCTTTGAGCAACATCGGCGAGAGGGCTTCGCGGTGAACAATGAGCGGCCCAGGATAGTGGTGCTCGCACTGGTAGAGCAGGTGCTGGAGGTTGATGACCTGAGAGTAGCGTTGCCGCTCCTTGTTGTCGCCGAGAATACGCAGTTCGTCGTCGCCCATGAAGTCGGAGATGATGCTGATGCTCGTTTCGGTGTCGATGATGGCCGTATGTTCGGGCACAATGCCGCTGTCGAAGAGGAAGCGCGAGCAGAAACGGTGTACGTTGCCCACGAAGAGCTCGTCGATTCCTGTGGCATCGCCCAGCAACTGCTCTATGCGTTCACACATGCCACGGGCGGCACGGTTGGTGAACGTCAGGCAGGCCATCTCCCTGAACGGCACGCCTCGCTGACGTGCCCGCACAATACGCTCGGCCAGCACGGCCGTCTTTCCGCATCCCGGAGGTGCTAATACCAGGTGGTAGCCGTCCTCGGCGTTGATTACAGTCTGTTGTTGCTCATTGAATTGTTTGTTTTCCATCTTGTAGCAGGTGTCTAATGGCTGCAAAGTTAACTATAATTTTCGAGACGAACGGCCATTCAGGATAAAAACTTGCACAAATTGCCCAAATGATAGGAAATCGTTTTCGGTCATTGCTTTGCGGGGGGCAGAAAACACAGTAAAAATTGTGCGGGCAAACACAGTGACAGGCATGTTACCATTGATTTCAGTCAAGAATAGTGGCGAAAAAGCAAGGAAGTGCTAATAATCAGTGACTTGGAACAAGAAAAAGGCTTACCTTTGCACGCGAATTTAAAAGTTCAACTTCAATAGTACAAATTTTTTAAAGTATCATGGCAAAGAAAGAAGCTACAACGAAGGCTGCTGAGGTTAAAGAGACTGCAGCCAAGAAAGCAACCACTACCAAGAAGGCCACAGCCGCTAAGGCTACAGTTGTTATCAACGCTGAAAACGTAGGTTTCAAGGCTGGCGATGTTTACCAGGCTCTGGCAGCAGCCGAGAAGGCTCTCTCTGTGAAGGAGATTGCCAAGAAGGCAAAGATTTCCGAGGAAGAGACTCTCATGGGTCTTGGCTGGCTCCTCAAAGAGGGCAAGCTCAACGGCACAGAGGACAACAAGGTCGTTCTGGCATAAAGGACAACATTGTTCGCAGAACGAAAAAGGTCGGTACCAATTTGTTACCGGCCTTTTTTTACCATTTATTCCTTTTTCATTCCCCTTTGTCTTAATGTATAAGCAGCAGGTTCTGAAAATCCTAATGGACGTCGGAGAGCGCGGGATGAGTGCCGCCTTGCTCTCGAAGCATGTCTATAACCTGAACTGCACGCTGTTCTATCAGCCCGATGTCGACGAGATTCACCGTTGGGTGTGGTCGTGGCTTCAGCGAAATGCCCGCTCACGCCATCCGCTCGTCGAGCGCACGGGCCGTCACGGCTACTACCGCCTCAGCCGGCGCGGTATTGTTTTCATGCGTCAGCAACAGTTGTTGTTGAACAGCAATGAGCCTGAACAGGATACGGCTGTTGCCGAAAAGCCGGAGCAAGATTTTTCGCTCGGTCTCTTCGATTGAAGAACCATTTCTTTTTACTTTTGCTGCATTTTCAGAACGGCAGGGCTGTCAACTTGTTGTTGAGCAAGGTTGCCGTGAGTCGCGCTATGCGCAGATAGTCGGAATAGCGCACACCTGAAACGGGCGCATTGGCCGAGCTCCATAGCGCCACTGGCTTGGAAAAACTCTGCACGGCCATGTGCTGTAGCTCGCGAGTCGTGGGAAGATGGCGGTGGGAGGGCAGTGTCTTTGCCACACGCTCGCAGAACGACGCGATGGAGCCTTCGGCAGTCTGCTCGTGGTCGGCCAGTGCCCTGTAGACGGCATACCACTGACGGGCATGCTTGATTTCCTCGCCCATCTGACGTATGACGTCGTCGACCTGCTCGGGTGCCAGCAACTTAGCCATCTTCCGTTTGATCTTTGCCCGCCGAATATATTTCTGGCAGTCTCGGAACGACGTTCGTGGTGAGCGTTTCTCCACGCCTACCACACGTCCCAGCAGGCGCACGTCGTATTCGCCTGTGATGAGGATGGCATCGTAGGCCTCGTTCTGCGGCACGAGCCACTGAAGTCCTTCTTCGTCCTGGAAGAATGTCTTCACCGTGCAGCTGCCGTCAATCCATGCGAGCACGTTGTCGCCGTCGAGACATTCCACCCCAAGCTGTACGCGCAGCAGGTCGCCCTCCTCGAAGTTGGCCCCTGTCATGGAGTCGCCAATGGCGGGTACGAATATTTCCGGATGTATGCCTACGAGCGATTTGGGCAGCATCATAAATTCGCTGTCCTTATCGTTGCCAGGCATGGTGGGGACTCCGCATTTCGCGGCGATGCTGCTGCGCGTCACCCTCGTGTCGCACACCATGGCCTCTAAGCCAGCCTGGCTTAGCAGGTCGAGGGTATTCATGAGTTCTTTTTCGTTCATCGGGTGCTTCATTTCCTTAGGACTTTCCGTCCCTCTTCAATCACGATGCCGTGATTGTTTTTGGAGTCCACCTGCCGACCTTGCAGGTCGAATACCTTTCCATCCTGCTGCTCGTTCTTTGGGCTGTGGATGCCTACCGATTCCTCCAAGGACTTCAGTTCGATATAGTCGATGTCGGGCATCCAGTTCCCTGAGTTCATCAGGCGGATGGTGTTCTTGCCTGGTTTCAGATTGATGGGTAGGGTGGTGGTGGCCACGGTCTGCCATCCTTTGCTGTTGACCGTTACGGTAGTTGCCTTCGTGCCGTTCACGTAGACGGTGATGTTTCGGTTCTCACCAGAGATAAAGGCGATGGTCAGCTCGTATTCACCACCCAGGAAGGAATAGACATCGCGCCATTGCAGATCGTTCTTGGCGCTGTAGCCCAACCATCCGGCCTTGAAACCGGCGGAGCAGTAGGACGCGGTCTCGTAGATGCCCGTCCGCTCCGTCTGGTTGTTCTTCAGCTCTTGATAGTCGCTGATGTAGGCAGTCTCGGCCTCGTAGCGTTTGCGCTCCAGACGCTCGTCGGCCTCGGCAATGTAGATGCGAGTGCCATGAGCAGGCACGGTCACCTCATACTCCTCAGTATATTCACCCACGTTTCTCTTGCCGAAGCAGTCGCGCAGTTTCACGGTGCCTCCGAGATCCAGGTCACGGAATTTCACAGTGACCTTCCGACTGGCATCGTTGGGGTTGTAAACGGCGAAAGCCCGTTTCTTTCCCTGTAGCGTCTCGATGTCCTTGACAAGGATGTGGCAGTCGTTGGAGAGACCGACGACATAGGCCTGCTGGTAAAGTGTGTCCTGGTTGAGGGCGATAAGCTCTTTGTTCTTCAGCAGGTTGAGTGTCGTCGACTTGATGTTGGTCATGTTGCAGCCAATGAGTAGAGGCGAGTTCATGATGCACCACATGCCGAAGTGGGTCCTGTCTTCCTCGTTGGTCATCGAACGGCCCACTTCGAGCATGTCCATGTCGTTGAAATGCCCGTCATAGCAGTAGGCGCTCATGTAAAGATTCTCGGCCAGAATGCTTTTCACTGATTCCCATCCGTCGTAAATGTCGCGTGTGGTACGCCAGGAGAAGGCCACATCATGAACCCACGTGCCAGGGTAGTTCCATCTGCAGACGTTCATCCTCACATCCGTGCGCCCTGTATTCTTGATGGCCTCGCTGATGGCAGTGTAGCGCTGCTGCGGGTCCAATGCCAGGTGCTGCGTATTCTGGGGAGCATCGCCTCCGCAGAAATCAACCTTGACGAAGTCGAAGCCGCACTCCTTGAAGTAGAAGTCGGCATCGTGCTGGTCGTAGTTGTAGAATCCTACGTTCACGCTCAGCTTGTCGCCGTTATACATGTTGCCACAGGTATTGGCACCCGCATCGCTGTAAATGCCCGCCTTCAGTCCTTTCGAGTGGATGTAGTCTGCCACGGGTTTCAGTCCGTTGGGAAATCTCGTGGGGTGAATCAGGAGTTCGCCTGTCTCGGTGTTACGTCCGCCGAAGAATCCGTCGTCGATGTTGATGTGGTCGAAGCCTACGTCTTTCAGACCATTTGAGACCATCGCATCGGCCTGGCGGCGAATCAGAGCGTCGCTGATGTTCACGCCGTAGGTGTTCCACGAACTCCAGCCCATCGTGGGGCCGTTCTGTGCCGTCACGCAGCTGAAAGATGATGCTGTAATGACGGCTGCCAAGAATATCTTTTTCATTGTTTTGACCTTTAGTCAATGATTCTTACACCTCCCTTGTCGGCACTCGATACACTCTGTGCGTAGGCACGCAGCGCTTTGGATACCACGCGGTTGCGCTTCAGCGGCTGTTGCGGACGGGCGGCTAGTTCTTCGTCGGTGAGCTTCACGTTGATGCTTCGTGAGGGAATGTCGATGACGATGATGTCGCCGTCCTTGATTTTGCCGATGTTTCCACCGTTGGCTGCCTCAGGCGAGATGTGGCCGATGCTAAGTCCGCTGGTGCCTCCGGAAAATCGTCCGTCGGTGATGAGGGCGCATTCACGGCCTAAGTGCATCGACTTGATGTAGGAAGTGGGGTAGAGCATCTCCTGCATTCCCGGTCCTCCCTTGGGTCCTTCGTGGGTGATGACGACGCAGTCGCCGCTCTTTACGCGGCCACCGAGGATGCCGTCGCAGGCATCTTCCTGAGAATCGAACACCACGGCCGGGCCTTCAAAGTGCCACAATGCCTCGTCTACGCCGGCGGTCTTCACCACACAGCCGTCCTGGGCAATGTTTCCGAAGAGCACGGCCAGACCGCCGTCCTTCGTGTAGGCGTGCTCGATGTCTCGGATGCAGCCGTTGGCGCGGTCAAGGTCGAGCGTGTCGTAGAGTTCACTCTGGCTTCCCATCTTTGTGGAGAAACGGTTGCCGGGAGCGGAGAAGTAGAAGTGGGCAGGATGGGGCGTCTGGGGCAAATAGGTAATTGGGGTTGCATCATAGGTGATCAGGGCTTCCTCCAAGGTATAGCCATCCACGCGCAGGGCCGTGCCGTCGATGAGCCCGCCCTTGTCCAGTTCGCGTAGGATGCCGAGGATGCCGCCGGCGCGGTTACATTCCTGCACGGAGTATTTCTGTGTGTTAGGAGCCAGCTTACAGAGGCAGGGCGTCTTGCGGCTCAGTGCGTCGATGTCCTTCATGGTGAAATCGACGCCGGCCTCCTGTGCCACTGCCAGCAAATGGAGCACGGTGTTGGTGCTTCCGCCCATGGCGATGTCGAGCGTCATGGCGTTGAGGAAGGCGGCGCGGGTGGCTATTGAGCGAGGCAGAACACTTTCGTCACCGTCCTCGTAGTAGGCCAGTGCATTCTTCACGATGAGCTTGGCGGCATCTTTGAAGAGCTTTACGCGGTTGGTGTGTGTGGCGAGGATGGTGCCGTTGCCTGGCAGCGACAGACCAATGGCCTCGGTGAGCGAGTTCATGGAGTTGGCGGTGAACATGCCGCTGCATGAGCCGCAGCCCGGACAGGCACACTGCTCCAGCTCGTTGATTTCCTCATCGCTGACGGTCGGGTCGGCGCCCTTCACCATCGCCGTGATGAGGTCGGCGTTCTCGCCGCGCCAGCGTCCGGCTTCCATAGGGCCGCCGCTGACAAACACGGCGGGGATGTTCAGGCGCATGGCTGCCATGAGCATGCCTGGCGTCACCTTGTCGCAGTTAGAGATGCACACCATGGCATCGGCTTTATGGGCGTTGACCATATACTCCACCGAGTCGGCGATGATGTCGCGGGAGGGTAGGGAGTAGAGCATGCCGTCGTGGCCCATGGCGATGCCGTCGTCGATGGCGATGGTGTTGAACTCGGCGGCGTAGCAGCCCAACTGTTCTATCTCCTCTCTTACTATCTGTCCTATCTCATGCAGATGGGTGTGACCCGGTACAAACTGTGTGAACGAGTTCACGATGGCAAAGATGGGCTTGCCAAACTGCTTTTGTTTCATTCCTGTGGCGACCCACAGTGCGCGGGCACCGGCCATGCGTCTGCCTTCGGTGCAGACGCTGCTTCTTAATTGGTGTTTCATTATGGTTTCATGTTAAAACAGAGGATGTGCCAATGCTGACACACCCTCATTAGTGATTACTTCGAAAAAATATGCTTATGCACGGGCTTTCTGCACATAGCCGAGAGCCTCACGGCATTTGTCGGTGACATACTGCCAGTCGCCAGCCTTCACTTTGTCGCTGGGGAAGAGCTTTGAGCCCATGCCCACGCAGAATACGCCAGCCTTGAACCATTTCGTGAGGTTCTCCTCGTCGGGCGATACACCGCCGGTGACCATGATCTTCGACCAGGGCATCGGAGCCTTCAGACCCTTCACCATGTTGGGACCGACCACGTCGCCGGGGAACACCTTCGTCAGGTCACAGCCCAGCTCCTGGGCCTTGCCAATCTCGCTGACAGTCATGCAGCCAGGGCAGTAGGGCACCAGACGACGGTTGCACACAGGGGCGATGTCAGGGTTGAACAGCGGCCCGACCACAAAGTTAGCTCCTAACTGGATGTAAAGGGCTGCCGTAGGGGCATCAACAACCGAGCCGATGCCCAGAGCCAGCTCAGGGCACTCCTTGTCGGCCCACTTTACCAGCTCGCCGAATACCTCCTGGGCGAAATCGCCACGATTCGTAAACTCAAACGCCCGGACACCGCCTTCATAGCAGGCCTTCACCACGTTCTTACAGGTCTCGAGATCCTTGTGATAGAAGACGGGCACCATGCCGGTGTCGCCAATCTTCTTCATCACTGCTAATTTATCGAATTTTGCCATTTCTTATATTTACACTTTAGTCATTGTATTCACGTTTGAAGATATACTGACCACTAAAGGCTGCCACTAACTCCCAGCCATCGTAGCCATATTGGTTCAGTTTCTTCTCCACACCAATGAGGCGGTTAACCACTTTATACTCAAAACGTTTCATAAGAATACTGTCACTTATCGTTGTACGCGGCCGTTTGCATTGCCGCCAGCCAGTGCTTCCACTTCATCAATGGTCACGAGGTTGAAGTCGCCGTTGATGGTGTGCTTCAGGGCCGATGCTGCCACAGCGAACTCGAGGGCTTCGCCCTGCGTCTTCTTGGTGAGCAGACCATGGATGAGGCCGCCGGAGAACGAGTCGCCGCCGCCCACGCGGTCGATGATGGGATTGATCTCGTAGCGCTTGCTCTGGTAGAACTCCTTGCCGTCGTAGATGAGCGCTTTCCAGCCGTTGAACGTGGCGCTGTAGCTCTCGCGCAGCGTCGAAACCACATACTTGAAGCCGAACTCCTGCATCATCTGCTTGAAGATGCCCTCGTAGCCGCTGGCGTCGGTCTGACCACCCTCTACGTCGGCATCGGGCTTGAAACCAAGGCAAAGCTCAGCGTCCTCTTCGTTGCCGATGCACACGTCGACATACTTCATCAGCGGGCGCATGATTGAGATGGCCTTCTCGGAAGTCCACAGTTTCTTACGGAAATTCAGGTCTACGCTCACGGTCACGCCGTGACGCTTAGCAGCCTCACAGGCCAGGCGGGTCAGCTCGGCGGCCTTGTCGCTGATGGCGGGGGTGATGCCGCTCCAGTGGAACCACTGTGCGCCTTCCATGACGGCATCGAAGTCGAAGTCCTCTGGGTTTGCCTCGGCGATGCTGGAGTGAGCACGGTCGTAGATGACCTTCGAGGGGCGCATCGAGGCACCCGTCTCGGCATAGTACAGACCGATACGGTCTCCACCACGGGCCACGAACTGTGTGTTCACACCATAGCGGCGCAGGGCGTTCACGGCAATCTGACCTATCTCGTGCTTAGGCAGCTTGGAAACGAAGTATGCCTCATGGCCGTAGTTGGCCACGCTGATGGCCACGTTGGCCTCGCCGCCGCCGGGGATGATGCGGAAACTCTCACTCTGTATGAAACGGTCGTTGCCCTGGGGCGACAGGCGAAGCATAATCTCGCCCAAAGTTACAATTTTTGCCATAGTCTGGATGTTTGTTATTAATGAATATTAGTTGGTTATTTATTTGCAGCGACAAAAATAGCACTAATTTCCGATATAAGGAAAAATCTTTCCACAAAAAATATTAATAAGTCACAAATCAAAGCTACTCGTCGGCTTTTGGGGTTCATACGAGTAGGTCTGTGCTTTCAGACGTCTCCTTGAAGAGCACCACGCCCTCCTGCTTCTTGCCGTCCATCATAATTTTCAGCGGATGGTCAAAACGCACGTGGCGCACGTGCTCCGTCTCTTCCACAGCAGGCATCTGGTCGAGCAGTTCCTTGCGGAAGATGCCGTCGCCGGTATAGGGGTCGACAGTGAAGTATCCCACGCCGAAGCTCGTGAGGTTCTGGAAGAAATGGGTGCCTTGCGAGGGGTCTATGTGGTAGTTCTTCAGTGCTGTTTCCACGATGACGCGGGCGGCAGAGATATGGGGCCACTTCACGGGTATGCCTAACCAGGGGTCGCTGGAGCCCCAGCGCCCTGGGCCGATGAGGATGTAGCCCAAGCCCCCAAAGTCAGTGGATGGGAAGTCTGGACAAGAATCGTTGGGCGTGGCGGGACGTTTCAGGAATTTCCTGTTGAAGTGTTCTATCTCCGTGGCTATCTGCGGGTTATTGGCAGCGGTGAAGTTGTCGTCGGTCTTTACGTAGACCACGTCCACCACCTCTTCGTTGATGCCGTGACCCAGAGAGTTGTGACTGCGCAGCAGACAGTCCTCGTCGGGAATCTTCAGCAGGTCTTCCTCCAGCACCTCCTTCGAGTCCACGATGGGACGTATTTGGAGAAGGTAGAAATCGCCCTGCTCCCCACATAGGTTACACGCAAGTTCTATCTCCACGGGACGACGCATCTCCTCGGCTCCGAGCTTCTGCGACAGCTGAAGCAGCTGGGGCAGCGGGAACACGCCTTGCTGGAGCACGCCGCAGAAGGAGATGACCTTGCGTCCGCCTTCATAGATACCGTCGCGGATGATGCCGTCCACGGGGTCGTAGGTCGAGGCGATATATTGCAGTGCGCCGTCTTTATCGGCCTGTTTCACGCGCAGGCTCTTGATGTTGAAGCCGTCGTCGGTAGACCAGGAAGTACCCTCCTGCCTTCCCCCGTTGTTGGAGCTTGCAGAACCGGACGCATCCTCTGAGGAGGGGGTGCTGTTGGGGACTTCCAGTGCGTAGAACCGTGTCTGTGTCTCCGTGAGCGCGGTCTCCATCTCGCTCATCTGCAGCACCTGGTGGGGGTGATAGGGGCTGACGCGGAGTGTCTGGCCGCCGTCGACGATGTACTTGCCCAGACCCAAGGCCAGCGAGGCGATGCCCTCCTCGGCTTTCTCGTCGCCTACGGGGTAGTAGTTCAGCGAGCGCAGCACGCCGCTGAACGTGGGGTAGTAGTAGTTGCCGTGCTGCTGGCCCACCACCTCCTGCAGGATGACGGCCATCTTCTCCTGGTCGATGACGTTCTGCGTGGCGGTCATGTAGGCCTTTGAGTCGCGGTAGTAGACCGAGGCATAGACGGCCTTGATAGCGCAAGCCAGCTGGCGCAGCATCTCATATTGGTCGTAGAGGTAGGGTATCATGTAGGTGGCGTAGATGCCGGCGAAAGGCTGGTAGTGAGAGTCCTCGAGCAGCGACGACGAGCGCACAGCGATAGGACTCTTCACCGCGTCGAAGAAGGTGAAGAAGTCGGCGATGAGCGCGTCGGGCAGCTGTGCCTTGAGGAAGTTCTGCAGGATGACCACGTCGGGAGCATCCGAGAGGGCTATCGACCACAGGTTGTTGTCGTCCATAAACTGGTCGAAGAAGTCGGTGCAGAGCACCACCGTCTTGGGTATCTGCACCGTGGCGTTGGGTATCTGGTTCAGTTCAGGATGGCGCTTGATGATGTTGTCGAGGAAGGCCAGGCCGCGGCCCTTGCCGCCCAGCGACCCCTCGCCGATGCGAGCGAAGTGGGCGTAGCGGTCGTATTTCAAGCGGTCGAAGACGGCTACGACACCGATGTTCTTCAGTCGGCGGTACTGCACGATGGCCTCCAGTATGATTTTGCGGTGGGCATCCACGTCGGGCACTTTATGCCACGTCACCTGTTTCAGGAATGCCGACACGGGGAAGATGGCACGTGCCGTCAGCCAGCGACTGATATGGTTGCGGCGCAGGTGGCGCATCAGCGAGTCGTGGGGAATATTGAAGATGTTGTCCTGCAGGTCCTTGAGCGACGTGATGCGCATCACCTCCTCCTTCGTCACGGGGTCGCGGAAGATGAAGTCGCCAAATCCCATGTGCTCCTCTAAGAGGTGGCGCAGGTCTACGTTCATCTTCTTCGAGTTCTTGTCCACGAAGTGGAAGCCCTCAGCGTGGGCCTTCTCACGGTTGACGGTCTCCGAGCTGGTGAGGATGAGGGGCACGTACTCGTCTCTGTGGCGTATCTCGCGCAGCAGCTTTAGACCTGCCTCTGCATCGCCTTCCCCCACTTCGTGCAGACGTCCCTGTGGCGCATCAATGGGGAAGCGCGTGTCGCTGATGACGCCCAGCGTGTTGTTGTGATATTTCTCGTAGATCTGCATGGCCTCCCCATAGCTTGTGGCCAGCACCACCTTCGGGCGTCCGCGTTTGCGTTGGGCAGCAGCGTGGGGGTTGAGGGCCTCGGTCGAGAAGCGCTTCGACTGTGCTAATATATAATTGTAGAGGTTGGGCAGCATGGAGGAGTAGAAGCGGATATTGTCCTCCACCAGCAGGATCATCTGCACGCCGGCCTCCGCAATATCGTGCTCGATGTTCATCCTGTCCTCGATGAGCTTGATGATGGAGAGGATGAGGTTGGTGTTGCCCAGCCAGCAGAAGATGTAGTCGAAGATCGACATGTCCTCGTCCTGCATGCGGCGGGTGATGCCGTGGGAGAAGGGTGTGAGCACCACGCAGGGCACCGAGGGCTTGATCTGCTTCACCTCGCGCGCCACGGTGAATGCGTCGTTGTCGGCATTACCTGGCATACAGATCACAAGGTCGATGTTTGTCGTGTCGAGCACGCGCTGGGCCTCCTCGGTGGTGGAGACCTGCGTGAACGATGGCGGGTAGCGCATGCCCAGCTCGGTATACTCGTCGAATATCTTCTCGTCCACACGCCCGTCATCCTCCAGCATGAAGGCATCGTAGGGATTGGCCACGATGAGCACGTTGAAGATGCGCCGCGTCATCAGGTTCACAAACGACACGTCCTTCAGATAGAACGTATCAAACTCCTGTGGTATCTTGATTGTCTCTTCCATCGGATTTTAAATACTGGGAGCGAGGATGCCCACACTCCTGAAATTGGCTGCAAATTTATTGATTATTTCTTAAACGGATAACTTTCTCGCGGCGTTCAGAAGTTTATTTCAAGGTTACCTTCTTGTTGTTGATGATGAAGGTGCCCTTCAAACTGTTGGTGCGGTGACCGACGCGCTTGCCGTCGAGGGTATAGACGGTCGTTTGCCCGTTTAAAGACTTGGCCATTTGGTCGCTGATGCCGACGGTGACGGAGAGCGTGGCTGTGGCGGGACGCGACTCCTGTCCGTTGGCATAGACGGCGGTGACGGCGAAGGTATGGTCGCCGTCCTCTAACTTGTCGGCCTCCACGGTGTAGGTAGTCTCTCCGTTAGTGACGGTGGCCACAAGCTTTCCATCGTAATAGATGTTGTAGGCCGTGACAGCACTGCCATAGCTGAAAGTCACATCGTCGATCATCAGGCCGAAGATGTCCGTCGAGGTATGGCGCAGGGCGAAGTACTTCGTTCCCTCGGGCAGGTCGGCGGTGAGGTCCATCCAGCTCGTGTTGTAGATAGCGAAGGTCTCCACCGTCTCAAAGCTCTCAGGCTTGTTGTCGGTCTGTGAGGCCAGCACCTCCAGCGTCTCCTCGCCGTAGCTGTCTGTGATGGCGCGGGTGTAGAAGCTAATGGTCTGTGCTGTGCCAGGCAGCTGTGGCGAGATGAGCCAGTGGTCGGTGGCGGAGCCGTCGGTGGGACACATTGACAGCATCAGCTGGTCGCCGCTGTTAGCCTGCCACACGCCGAGATTGGCCTGTGCGAGGTCGAAGGGCATCCAGGCGTAGGGGCCGTATTGGTTATCATAGACGATGCTCTCGTCGCCCCAGCTATAGACCTCGGTGCCGTTGCCGTCATAGACCGTCCACTCGCCCATCTGTCCGCTGTGCTCAGTGTCGCTGATGCCACCCGTCTGGAAGGTGGGGAAGGTGCTGACATCTTCAAAGCTCTCGGTGTAATCCTGTGCCTCAGCTGAAGGTGCTGTCCACGTAAGATCTACGCCAGCGGTGCCATTGTCCTGTGCCATGAGGTTCTCGGGGCCGTTCATTATCGGTTCGGTGATGGTGACGACGGCTTCAGCGGTGTTGTCGGCCAGCTTCTGGTCGGCGGCATAGTCTACCGTTGCTTTGATGACCCAGTCGCCAGCCTCGTCGAGGATATAAGATTGCAAGGTAGTGGTGATGTCAAGGCTGCTGAAGGGTGCCAATGCCTCGGTGACGGTCTTTTCCAGTAGCGTCTCACCATCGGCGGTGATAGTCACGGTGAAGTCCTTGGCGGCCTTCTCGCCCCAGTTGTTGACGGTGACTTTGACGGTCCCCGAATGACCGGCCTGGACACTTGTCGGAGCACTCATAGTGACGGCGAGGTTGTGGTCGTAGAGGTCGAGCACGCGGATGTTGTCGAGGATGAGGGCGTCACCTTGATTCTCTATCTCGCCTGTCCACCAGTCGAAGGTGGTGGGGTTGGCGATGGTGGCGGTCATGGCCAGCATGATGTAGCCAGCATCCTTGAAGTCCGACAGGGGCACACGGATGGTCTTGAATCCTGTGTTGTCTATTTCGAAGGTACCCAGCTCGGTAGCGTTCTGTCCGTCGGTAGTGGCCAGGATATTAAGGCTGTTCACGCCGAAGCCAGCGGCATCGACCAGCAGCACGGGGTTGGCGGTTCCCTGAACCGTCATCTTGCCCATTGCAAACACCACTTCACTGTCAGCTGTCTGCGACGCTAAGGCGAGGGCAGTACCGTCGCCGTCGCTCGACTGGGCGAATACCAGTGGTGTGCCCACGTAGTCGCAGTAGTAGTGGAAGCTGCCATCGGCGAAGCTCTCGACGACGGGCAGTTCGTAAGGTGCGCCCACGGTCATCTGGCTGTAGGACTCGCTTTCAAGATATGACTCGTCATCGTTGTAGCGTGCCACCACGCACCATATCATGTAGCCCTGCTCACCCTCGTTGGTGTTGTAGTCTATCAGGTAGCTGTCGGCATCGGTGAGCGTGGCTAAGGGTTCGTTAATGAGGAAAGAGGAGTTGAACTCGCAGGCATAGACGACGTACTCCACCTCGGCGGGGTTCACGTAGCCGCCGTTGCGGCCCTCGGCAGTCACCTTGTCCCAGGTAAGCAGCACCTTGTCGCCTTGTGCCACCACCTTCACGTTCTTCACGGCGGCAGGCGCGTCGGGACCGATGAATACCGGGACGAACTCGCTCTTCATGCCGATGCCGTCGACGTTGTAGGGAATGGCGCGGTAGGTATAGCGGGCGGCCCCGTCGATGTCGCTGTCCACATAGTTGAGCGTGGCACCGGGAGCCACATCCTCGAACTCAGTCAGCAGCACGTCGTTGCGATAGAGTTCCATCTTCGTCAGGTTGGCGGTCAGCATGTTGCCGTCGATTGAGGTGGTGGGGGCGACGATGGCGATGGTGGCCTGAAGGGCACCCTCTGCGCCAGGCGTGACGGTCAGCACGGGGGCGGCGGGAGCAGTGGCCTCGGGAGCCAGCTCGACCGTCACCTTGTTGATCCACAGCTCGTACTGGTCGGCGTCTGAGATACAGTGTACGGCCACGAAATAAGAGCCTGTCTCAGGGGCGAGGAACGTGCCTTCGAAGAGCTTGGAGTCCTCAAGCTCCACCACGCAGTCCTCCAGCACCTTTGTGCTCAGGCCCTCAGCGGTTGGTTCGCGGCCCACGACCACCTCGAAGCGCTCTGGATAGCCTGCCGAACCGGCATCCACAATAATATTATAAGACTTGTCGGCATCGAAGTGCAGGGCGGGCGAGACGAGATAGTCGTCGGCATCATTATATAAACTGTAATTGTAAGTGGCACGAATGCCGCCGTCCCACTCCCAGAAGCTGCCATCCTCGTTGGCGTTGATCTGCGTGAACTGTCCGCCCACGGCATCCTGGGTGAAGTCGGCCACGTAGGGCACGTCGAACACCTTGTTCAGACGCACGCTGACCACCTCGGAGAGGAGGCCCTGGCCGTCGGCGTTGTAGGCCACCACTTGATATTTGTAGATGGTGCCGGTGAGGCTCTCGTCGTCATCGACGTAGGAGAGCTGCTCGCCGGGAGCCACGTCCTCGAAGGTGGTGATGATCTCACCGTCGCGCAGCAACTCGATGCGGGTCAGGTTGCCGGTCAGCGCGTCGCCGCCCACGGTCTTGGTGGGAGCCTTGAACGTGATGGTGGCCACGGGCTGCTCATCGTCGGCGGTCACTGTGAGGTCGGTGGCGGCGGCGGGAACCGTGAGGATGGTCTCCTCGACGAGGAAGTTGTCAATCCTCAGCGAGGCGCGGTCCTCGGGGCTGATGGCGTGTATGCCAAAGTAGTAGACATCCGTCTCATCGACGGTGATGAAGCGGTTCTCGATGGTCTGGGCCACATCCTCCCAGTCCACGATGGTCTCGCCGATGACCTCGGTAGTCATTTCATCGGAATCGGCAGCCGTGCCCATCTTCACCTCAAACTTCTCCTCGTATGCTTCTGAAGAAGCAAAGGCGCCCACGGCTAAGCGGTAGACTTTGCCAGCCTCCAGGCGGAAGGCGGGCGAGAAGAGCCAGTCGTCGGCGGCGTTCTCGCTGTGGTAGTGATAGGAGGCTGTGCCTTCATAATGTCTCCACGTGGCGTCGTCGTGGTTGACATCTTCCACGGTGAACCAGTCCCAGTCGTCCAGCGTCTCGAAACTGTTATAGTAGGGCAGGGTCTCGATGGGTGCAAAGGGGTCGGTCTGCGAGATGGTGATGTCGCTGATCCACTCCTTGACGTCGATTTCATCCGGCGAGCCGTTGGCAACCAGTATGTTCTGCGAGGTGAGCACCTTCGCCTCGGCATCGTAGGTCATCACGAAGTCGGTGAGGTCGTTACCGTCGCAGCCCACGGCGTAGAGCGGGGTGCCCTCATCGTCGATCGTACCCATATACTGCAAGCCACTGAAGGTCACGGTCTCGCCGCTGATGGTGCCCTTCATCCAGGCATCGTCAAAGTCCTCCCGCTCAAATTTCAGATAGACATCGTCGCCGCTGAAGCCAATGTTCATGGTGCTCTTGAACAGCCTCGGCTGCTCGTCGATGAGCAGATGGCCCTTGGTGTACCATTCCTCAGTGACAAGGTCGGCGGGCGGCGTAATGGTCACCACCGGCATGGGCTCGTAGTCGTTCTGGTAGGTCCACACGGTCTCGAAGTCGCCATGCCAGGCGAAGGTGAAGTCGTCGTCCCAGAACAGGCCCATGAAGCTCTCTGATGACGAGCCGCGCAGCGTGATGGTGCCCTCCTCGTCGTTGACGTCGAAGACGAAACTGTCGAGCATCTCATTCAAGGAGAAGGCGATGCCTTCCTCGCACACACCCCAGCGAATGCTGAAAGTGATCTCAGCGTCGTCGTTCCAATAGATGGGCTGGCCTGCGGGCACGGTGATGGTGCTGCCCTCGCGGGTGCCCTTCACCCATGAGCCGGTGGGGAAGCTGTAGAGGATGTTGCGGATATAGACGCTGCCGTCCTCGCACTCCACAATCTGCACGGTGCCGTCCTGCTCCACGGTCTCCAAGCCGGAGACATTTTTGTAGGACCAGCCACTGCGGGCATAGACCTTGCGCTGACCCTCGGCGGGCGAGGTGATGATGCCGTGGTCGTTCTTGGCCTCGGTCTTGGCGACATTGTCCCGTTGCCCCTGGGCGGTGGCAGGGATAGTCAGCGACAACAGCAGTGCGGTAGCCGCGACTAAAAAGAATGTAACTCTTTTACCCATAGAATTTAGTAGTATTGATTAGTAAAACTTGATAATATGCAATACGGAAATGCAGGCTGAACACCATTGACGGTGCAAAGATACGATATTTTTCATGAAATGCGTGCATTTTTTTATGACAAAATCAGTTCAATCAGTAAAATCAGTTCAATCAGTGTCCATAAATATTGAGCCAGACGGCCTTCGCACCCGCCCTCACAGTGCTCACCTCGGCGGCGGCGCGGCACCCCGACCTTTTTCGTGACGATTTGAAAAAATTCTGAGAGGGAAAGGAATTTTGTTTGCAGAATTTTCACTACCTATGCAGCCGCAAATCATAAAATACTACAGCATTATGAGCGAAAGAGACAAACATTTCCGACATGAGCAAACAATCTATGGAAAGAAATTTCCATAATGAACTAATTCTGTCCATAAATAGTCTCGTCCGCCAGCTGTAGGGAATTAAGCTTGACTAATTCCGCATCGTAGTTTCTTCAGTTCTTCAGTTACTTCAGTTAGTTTTTGGGGGCATTCAATTCCTGTATTCTTCTTCATAATAACTATAACTATCT
>ERZ809472.119-NODE-119-length-21421-cov-12.161284_pt1 | contig 21421 bp, 16 predicted proteins | sample MGYA00521274_ERZ809472 | MGnify/ENA primary metagenome ERZ809472 (study PRJEB31581, sample SAMEA3312791) | metagenome | study: EMG produced TPA metagenomics assembly of the PRJEB8939 data set (Metagenomic analyses of Rumen microbiomes reveals... | reverse complement strand
AACCGGGGACCCACGCATTACGAATGCGTTGCTCTACCAACTGAGCCATATCGGCCTTGCTCATTTGCGGCTGCAAAGGTACGTATTTTTTCTAATGCCAACAAATTTTTAAATGTTTTTTAGCACAAAGAGGGCAAACTATTAATTAAAGATACTAAAACAAGATGGTACGATATAGCTTGTTAATGGTCCTGGGTATTCTATTTGTCTTTGGCCTTCAATTGTCTGGACAGACGGTTTTGACAGAGATGTCACGTTTAGAGAGTGGTGCAGTAACAGCAGATGCATTCCGTGTGGACACACTCAGCGATGATGTATTCAACCGCATGAAAGGCAAGAGCTATCCCGAAGGATGCCAGTTGCCACGCAGTGAACTACGGCTCATTAGTGTCCTTCACTACGATGCGGAGAAACGTGTGCAGAAGGGTGAAATGGTGTGTAATAAGGCCATTGCCCACGACCTGATTGATATTTTCCGCCAGCTCTACGAAGCCCGTTATCCCATTGAACGCATGACACTTATCGATGACTATGATGCTGACGACGAAAGGTCGATGGCGGCAAACAACACGTCGTGCTTCTGCTATCGGCAAGTAACTGGAAGCAAGCATTTGTCGAAACATGCTTTGGGCTTGGCAGTTGATATTAACCCGCTGTATAATCCATACGTGAAGAGGAGTGCTGACGGCAAACACGATATAGTGAGTCCTGCTGCTGGTGCCCAATATGCCAATCGCAGGAAAGCTTCACCTTATAAACTGGAAAAACAGGATCTTTGCTACCGTCTGTTTCTTGAACATGGTTTCAAGTGGGGTGGTAACTGGAATAGTCTTAAGGACTATCAGCACTTTGAACGATAGCTATTCTGAACTACTCATTATCACAATAAAGAATATTTAACGGTATGTCCTTCCGTGAAATGGGATAAATGTTGTAATTTTGCAAGATAAAACGTTTATTCAACATAAATATGAAGAGGAATACAATAATAATATCAGCTTTATTAGTTCCCATGTTTTTATTTGGACAGAAATCAACAAGTTCTCTTTGGAAGCAAGTGTATGAGGCCGAGGAGAACGACCTGCCTAAGACAGAGCAAAAATTGCTTCGCGAAATAGCAGAGATTGCTGAGCGCGATGGTGACTATGCAGAGTTGCTGCGTGCTGAACTTCGGGAAGCCAGGTCTCTATGCAGTGTTAGTCCCGACTCGCTGGAACCTTCCGTCGAACGACTGAAGCTGCGCGAGCAACAGGCAAGGGATAGTGTGCTGCGTGCCGTCTACTGTACGGTACTGGGTTATGTATACAAGATCAACAGCATATTGGATGAAGACCATTATGAGCAAATAGCCAAGGAATACTATACCCGTGCGCTTTCACACCCCGATTTGCTGGCAGCCACCAAGACCACGACATACTCATCTATTATTAATAAGGGCAGCGACAGTGAACTCTTCGACAATGACCTGCTTTCAGTCATCGGTTATGAGGCGCAGCGTTTTGACGTACTGCGCGACTACTACGCTTCGTCAGGCAACCGTACTGCCGAACTGCTTGCCAGCTTGCAACTGCTTCAACAGGAACGCACTAACGAGATGGAACCCCTTGACAACTCGCCCTACTTGCAGCGATTAGACAGTCTCATCGCCCGTTTCTCCGATTTGGATGCATGTGGCGAGGCGGCTATTGAGCGCTTCTCGTTCATGGAGCGGCAGACACGTGCTACGGCAGAGCAGAAGATGGCCTATCTGGACATGGCCATTAGCCGATGGGGCAAGTGGAAACGTATAGACGAACTGCGCAACAAGCAGAAAGAACTCACCGCTCTGCAATTCCATGCCAACATGGAGCGCAAGGTGATTACCACAGGACAGTGGAGTGACATCAACCTCACGGGCATGAGGGGTATTACGGGCATTACTATGCGTTTGTACAGCGTAAAGTGCGACGGCTCCTTCCCCTATAACCCCGATAACAAGTACGATTACGAAGATCACTTTAAGAAAATACTTACGCTGCAGCCGGAACTGACGAAGACGTTGGAGCTGGGCATACATAAGGACTATGAACTGTTTGACAGTCTTCTGCGTCTAGCTCCATTGCCCGTCGGTGCTTATATGATAGAGCTGGAGAGTAACCCCGACACCCGCATCTCGCGCCAGTTGCTCTTCGTGAGCAATGTGCGTGTTATCGTCCAGCCCATACTTGACAGGAAGATTCGTATGGTGGCTGTCGATGCCATTACGGGCCAGCCCCTGAAGGGTGCGCATCTGGAAGTGACGTCCCACACTGGTTACTACAATGACACGAAGACCTATCATCTGACCACCGACGAACAGGGTGAATGCGTGTACAGCAGAACGGAGAAGGAACGTGATTGTACCATCTTTGCCACCTACGGCGACGACAAATACTGTCCCCGTTTTAGTGAGGACAGCAACTTTAGTTACTATGCTGGCAGCGGCGATAGCTACAGCGGTAGTGTCTACACCGACCGTCAAATGTATCGTCCAGGCCAGACCGTCCATGCCGCCACCATCCTTTACCACCGTTACGAGACCATCAACCACGCTGTTGATGCTGGCGTGAAGGTGACAATGGAACTTTACGATGCCAACAACAAGGTGGTGGCCTCGAAGGAAGTTGTGACGGATGACTACGGCACCTGTGCTGCCGACTTCAAGTTGCCCAAGTCGGGTTTAGCTGGAATCTTCATGGTGAAAGCAAAGTGTAAGCGTGGCAACAGCAAGTATGAGAGCACTTACAGCGAAAGCTTCCGCGTGGAGGAGTACAAGCGTCCCACCTTCGAAGTGGAGATTCCCCGTGTGGAGACTGCCTATGCCGATGGCGACACCGTCGAGGTGGTAGGCGCCGCCCGTACTTACAGCGGCGTGAAGGTTCAGGGTGCGAAGGTGAAATACAAAGTGATGCGCCGTCGTGCCTATTGGTGGTTCTCCTACTACAGCTACTGGAACCAGATGGTCATAGGCCACGACAGCGACGATCAGGTGCTGGCTGAGGGTGAGACTGTGACGGGCGACGACGGAACGTTCACCGTTGGTGTACCCATCGTGGTACCCAAGACGCGCTACCCCATGTTCTATAACTTTGTTGTCACTGCCGATGTCACCGACCAGGCCGGCGAGACCCATGTCGGCTCCGTGTCGCTGCCCATGGGTAACAAACCACTGGCTTTCAGTGCTGACCTACCTGACAAGATACTCCGCGAGGAAGGTGGCAGCGTCATGTTTACCCTGCGTAACGCCTCTGGCAATGAACTTACCGAGCAGGTGAAATACCGTTTCGACGGTGGTCAGTGGCTCACTACGAGCACCGATGAGGAAGTGGACATCCCTGAGCTGAAGAGCGGACGGCATACCCTCGATGCCGTCTGCAAGGGTGAGACGATACAACAGAAGTTCACTGTGTTCTCGCTCGACGACACAACACCCGCTGAGGAGACCGATGATTGGTTCTATCTGAGCAATTCCAGGTTCCCGCGTGACGGAAAGCCTGTTACATTCCAGGTGGGAGCCTCCGACCCCGACCTCCACATTGTCTATGCCATCTATTCTGGCACCAGGGTGATAGACAGCGGCTATAAGGACATGAGTAATGGTCTTATCAATCTTAAACTGACGTATGAAGAGGAGTACGGAAACGGTCTGTTACTCTCCTACGGCTGGGTAAAGAACGGCAAGGTGCACAGTCACCAAGCTTCTATCTCTCGTCCGCTGCCTGACACCCATCTAAAGATGGAGTGGGCAACGTTCCGTGACCGTCTTACCCCAGGACAGCAGGAGGAGTGGACGCTACGCATCGTCAACCCCGACGGTACGCCTGCCGACGCACAGCTCATGGCTACGCTCTACGACAAGAGCCTCGACCAGCTCGAAGGTCACAGCTGGAGCCTCTATCCCTCACTATGGCTACCTACGCCCTCCACGAGCTGGAACTATGGTTTCTGGGGAAGCTTGAGCTGGAGTGGCTATCTGCGGGGAGAGCGGTTCTATGTTTCGCCGCTCAACTTCAGCAAGTTCGACCACGGTCTTTATCCCACGCGATGGGTGCCCCGCCATCACCGAGTCAGGTTACGGGGTGGAATTGGCGGTATGATGGTGGAGGATGAGCCGATGATGCTGGCCAAGGCCTCCATGGTTGAGTCTAACGATGCCGCCATGCCTGCACCACAGATGATGGCCGATGTCGCCGAGACGGAAGAGGCTGCCGAGGAGGGTGGTGCCGAGGAGAAGGTCGAAATGCGTGAGAACCTTGACGAGACGGCTTTCTTCCTGCCACAGCTCACCACCGATAATACTGGTCATGTGGCCCTGCGCTTCACCTTGCCAGAATGTCTTACCACATGGCGCTTTATGGGTGTTGCCCATTCGAAGGACATGTTCTGCGGCATGATTGACGCTGAGGCCGTAGCCCGCAAGGAAGTGATGGTACAGCCTAACATGCCGCGATTCCTGCGTCATGGCGATCAGGCAGTCATCACTACCCGCATCTTTAATACCACCGATAAAGAAATCAATGGAACTGCTTGCCTACAACTCCTCGACCCGGAGAGCGAGAGCGTGGTCTACGAGAAGAAGTTGGAGGTTAGCGTGAAGGCCGACAATACCTCGTCAGCATCGTTCGACATTGACTGCAAACAGCTGCACAGCAGTCTCTCTCTGCTCATCGCCCGCGTAAGTTTCAAAGCTGAGGGATTCAGCGATGGTGAACAGCACTATCTGCCGCTGTTGCCCGACAAAGAGCATGTCACCCGTACGTTGCCCATCACGCAGCACCAGCCGGGAATGCTGAACATCGATCTTAAGAGCCTTGTGCCTGATGGAGTCACTGACCCGAAGCTCACTCTCGAATACACCAATAATCCCGCCTGGCTGATGATTCAAGCACTGCCCACTATCGGACATCCCCATGATGACTGCGCCATCTGTCAGGCTGCGTCTCTCTATGCCAACAGTATTGGCATGAACATCATCAGCCAAAACCCCAATGCCAAGGAAGTTTTTGAACAATGGGAACAGGAAGAAGGCCAAGAAAAGTCGCTCATGAGCAATCTCGCCAAGAACCAGGAACTGAAAGACCTCATGCTCGACGAGACCCCATGGGTGGCCGATGCCGACCATGAAGAGGAACAGAAGGAACGCCTTGCCGACTTCTTCGATGAAAGCATGATGAACCAACGCATTGACCAAGCACTTGAGAAGATTAAGAAGCTTCAGAACCGTGACGGCTCATGGAGCTGGTGGCCCGATATGCGCGGATCATGGTATATGACGGTAAGCATCAGCCAGATGCTTACCAGACTTCAAGTTTTGGGAGCTTTACAATCCTCCAACCTACAATCTCAAATCTCCGATCTCCAATCAAAGGCCTTCAAGTTCATGGGCAACGAGATTATCGACATTGTAAAGGAAATGAAGAAGATGGAGAAAGAAGGTATCGAAATGGTGTTCCCCAGCCAAACAGCACTTGATTGGCTATACATCTGTGCCATTGACGGCCGTGAGCTGCCCCGCAGGGTACAGGATGCTAACGACTACCTTTTGAACTTGCTGAAGAAGGAAATCAAAAACCAAAGCATCTACGGAAAAGCAATGTCTGCCGTCGTGTTCTCTGCCACGGACAAGAAGCTGGCGAAAAAGTACGTGAAGAGCCTGACGGAGTACACTGTCTATCGCGAGGACATGGGCCGTTACTATGATACACCACGTGCCCTCTACAGCTGGCGCGACTACCGCATACCCACGCAAGTAGCAGCCATAGAGGCCCTGCAACGGCTAACTCCCGATGATACACAGACCATTGAAGAGATGCAACGATGGCTATTACAGGAAAAGCGCACCCAGACATGGGACACGCCACTCTCGACCATTGATGCCATTTACTGTTTCCTTAATGGAAGGTCACTACTGCTTGATCCACAAGCAAACACAACGTTTGATATCGATGGTCAGCAGCTACAGATGCCACAGGCCACAGCTGGACTGGGATATGTGAAGTCTGTTCTTCCCAAAGCTTCAATAGCACCTTCGGGAACGCTTAATGTCAACAAGACAAGCAAAGGTACATCTTGGGGGGCTGTTTACGCTCAGTTCATGCAAACTTCCACCGAGATAGAAAGCCAAGCCAGTGGCATCACCGTTACTCGAGAAGTATTTGATGTTGCCTCCCAGCCCTCATCCATCGCCGCTCATCTTAAGGTAGGCGACCGTGTGAAGGTACGTATCACCATCGTTGCTGACCGCGACTACGACTTTGTGCAAGTGATTGATAAACGTGCTGCCTGTCTGGAACCCGTGAACCAGAAAAGTGGCTACCAGTGGGGACACGGAAACTACTATGAGGGCTACTATATTACGCCGCGCGACTGTACCACCAACTATTATTTTGACCGTTTGTCAAAGGGAAAGCATGTGGTGGAGACCGAGTACTATATCAATCGTCCTGGCCAGTATGCCACGGGGACTTGCGTTGCCAGCTGTGCCTACTCACCCGAGTTCAGGGGTACTGCCGCTGCCACTACTATTAACGTAAAATAAACAATCACAATGAAACTCTGGGAAAAAGATTTTGAGATAAACGCTGAGATAGAGCGTTTTACTGTAGGCCGTGACCGGGAGCTCGACCTCTACCTCGCCCCATACGATGTACTGGGCTCCATGGCCCATATCACCATGCTTGAGTCTATCGGACTTATCGGGAAAGACGAGTTGCCAGTACTCTTGGAAGAACTGCGGAACATCTACCAACAGACACAGCGTGGTGAGTTCATCATCGAGGAGGGCATTGAGGATGTTCACTCGCAAGTGGAGTTGATGCTCACTCGGAAGTTGGGTGACATGGGTAAGAAAATTCACTCTGGCCGCTCGCGTAATGACCAGGTGCTGGTTGACTTGAAACTCTTCACCCGCCACCAACTGAAACTTGTGGCTGAAGCCGTGAACGATCTTTTCAAGCAACTGCAACAAAAAAGTGAACAATATAAAGATGTGCTCATGCCTGGCTACACACACCTTCAGGTGGCCATGCCATCAAGTTTTGGTCTATGGTTCGGAGCCCATGCTGAGAGCTTGGCCGATGATATGCAGTTCCTCCTTGCAGCCTACCGCACTGCCAACCGTAACCCACTTGGCTCGGCAGCAGGATACGGCTCGTCTTTCCCACTGAACAGGCAAATGACGACTGATTTGTTGGGTTTCGACTCGATGGACTACAATGTGGTCTATGCACAGATGTGTCGTGGAAAGATGGAGACGGGGGTGGCCTTTGCTATGGCTATCATTGCTGGGACGCTTTCGAAGCTTGCCTTCGATGCCTGTCTGTTCAACTCGCAGAACTTTGGCTTCGTTCGTCTGCCCAAGGAGTGTACCACAGGGTCGAGCATCATGCCACACAAGAAAAACCCTGACGTGTTCGAGCTGATTCGTGCCAAGAGTAACAAGTTACAAGCACTGCCACAGCAGGTGACGCTTATCAAGAACAATCTGCCAACGGGCTATTTCCGTGACTTGCAGATTATCAAGGAGGTGTTCCTCCCGGCTTTCGAGGAGTTGCTCGACTGTCTGCGTATGACGACCTACATCATTAGCCGAATAGAGGTTAACGAGCACATTCTCGATGACCCGCGCTACGACCCGATGTTCAGTGTCGAAGAGGTGAATCGTTTGGCCGCCTCCGGCATGCCTTTCCGTGATGCTTATAAGAAAGTAGGATTAGACATTGAGGCAGGACGCTTCGTGCCTGTTAAGAACATCTGCCACACCCATGAAGGTTCCATTGGCAACCTTTGTAACGACCGTATCGCTGCCCTTATGGATGATACTCTCGCCCAATTCGGTTTCGACCACGTGGAAAATGCCGAGCAGCAGCTGCTTGGACAATAGCAGGTTATGATTAGCCCCCTCTTAGCTTGAACGGCTCAAACTTCCTGGTTTGGGCCGTTCAAACTTTTTATTTACATGTCCATGCTTTGGGGTGGAATGTTTGGGAAATGTACCGGATATCTCCAAGATAAATGCGGGATGTCTCTAAGATAAATGCTGGATATCTATTTGATTGCCCTATTTTTTCCTGTCAGCTGTTCCACGGCATTTAGCCACCCGACGTAAAGGGCTTCGTGGTTGTCAGGGCCGGGAGCAAAGATGTGGGTGACCTTGCGCAGTGGCTTCACTTCGTCGAAGGTGTGCCAGAGACCGATGGCGAAGCCGCTCATGATAGCAGCACCCAAGGCGGAGGCATCCTCCACTTCAGTACACACAACGGGTGTTTGCAGGATGTCGGCTTGCAGCTGCATGAGCAGCTGGTTCTTCGTGGGGCCGCCGTCAGCGGCTATCTCTCGCAGGGCCGTGCCAGTGGCTCGGGTCATGGCATCGACAAGGTCTTTTATCTGTAGTGCAATCGACTCAAGGGCGGCACGTAGAAAATGGGCACGGGTTGTAGCGAAGGTAAGGCCGAATACAGCTCCGCGCACGTTGCTCTTCCACCACGGGGCTCCCAGGCCGCTGAAAGCAGGGACGATATAAACGCCCCCCGAAGACTCCACACTACATGCCTCGGCCTCCATGTCACGCGGATGGGCCACCAACTTCATCTGGTCGGCAAGCCACTTGAGTGTTGCACCTGTGCTGTAAATGTTGCCCTCGTAGCCGTAAAAGTGGTTGCCTAAGGCCGAGAAGGCCACACTGGTGACAAGGCCGGCAGGGGCGGGTAGGGGAGAGGTTCCGATGTTTACCATTACGCTGGAGCCTGTACCGTAAGTCACCTTACCCATACCTTCGCCGAAACACATTTGGCCCACTAAAGCTCCGTGGCTGTCGCCCAGCACGCCTGCAATCTTGACGGGTGTGGGGAAAAGTCCGTCTACGGTGGTCTCACCATAGATGGCATCGCAAGGAAGTACCTGGGGCATCATAGAGCAGGGGATACGGAAGATGCGTAGCAGGTCATCGTCCCACTGCATGGTGTGGATATTGAAGAGCATGGTGCGCGAGGCATTGGTGGTATCGGTGGCATGTACGCGGCCTTTGGTGAGCCGCCATATAAGCCATGTGTCTATGGTGCCCATGAGGAGGTCACCATGTTCGGCAGACTCTCGGGCGCCGGGGATGTTGTCGAGCAACCAAGTTACTCCCGAAGCCGAAAAATTGGGGTCGATGAGCAGTCCTGCACGCTCCATCACCAGGGACGCGTAGCCATCAGACTGCAGTCGGTGACAGAGCTCGCGACCTCGAGTGTCCTGCCAGACCACCGCCCGCGCTATGGGTTGGCCCGTGTGGCGATTCCAAACCACGGCGGTCTCACGTTGGTTGGTAATGGACAGAGATATTTCAGAGTTCACTGTGCACAGTGAACTCTGAACTTCCCTTATGACTTCCACAGTATTATTATAGATTTCCTCAGCATCGTGCTCCACCCATCCTTCTTGGGGGTAGTACTGATGGTGCTCCTTATCGGCACGTGTCAGCAGTCGGCACTGCTGATCGAAGAGCATGGCCTTTGTGGCGCTTGTGCTCTGGTCGATGGCGATGATATATTTCATTGTAGTTTTCCTTTCTCGGCCAGGGTGTCGTAGTTGTTGTTAAGGTCTCTCCAGTCCACACATCCCTTTGTAGGAATGGCGTTGATGTATTTCTCGATGTTAGTGTATCCGTCGCCGTTGATGTCGCCATTGGCATCGCCTGGATCGTTGGGATTCAGGCCGTTGGACACCTCCCACTCATCAGGCATGCCGTCATTATCAGTGTCCTTATAAGGCTGCCAGTCACGATACTGGGGGTAGCCCCCCATCTGTCGTGGGTCGGTGATGATTCCCTGCTTATAGCTGTCGTTATTGAGACGGCGGTATCTGAAGAATCCTTGTTCATTCTGACTTTTCTTATGTAGTCCCCACATGTCTCCGTATGGATTTTGTGGTATTCCTGTTTTTTTCTCTATCTTCTGTAGTTCTTTCTCATAATCGGGCACATAGTAGGCTATGCCCGTCCGAACTTCTTCACAGATGCGCTGATCCACAATGTCGCGGCATGGCACGGTGGCTCCAGCGTTGCTGAGCACCCAGTCGAAGGCCTGTTCGGCACCCATGATTTTCACAGGTGCCATTTGGAAAGGCTCATTTGAACGCATGAGTGCCAGCTCGGTTTCGTCCATTTCACCGTCCTTGTCGGCTGTCTGTATGCCCCCCTTCCAGTTATCGGCAGTGATTTCGGGATAGCCTTCCATGATGTTTCCCTGGGCATAGATGCGGCCAAACTGCTTGAAGGGGAAAAGGCCTTCGGAGCGACTCTCGCTTTTAGTGATACGATGGCCTACAGCATTATCTTTTGGAGTGAGGGGACCGGGTTTGTAGTAGTTGTTGATGAAGTTGAACATCGACTTGTACTCGCCGCCATCAGCCGTGCGGTGTACCCAGTTGTAGACAACATTGTTGACGAAGTTGAACACGCCAGCCCATCCCACGCTGGGATTGCGACCCGTGTTGTCGGCCCATAGATTGCGCATAAATGTAGTGTTCTCACCACCGATGGTCGAGCCGAAAGAGTGATTCCACGTATCAAGAGCCTTGGCCGAGATGGTATTCTGTATCGTTACGTTCACTGTGGGTTTCTTCTCCTTGGGCTTACCGTTGTTCATGTCAAACATGTGTCGGTAGAATGAGATGTTCTCGTCGAGTCCCCACTCACACGAGCAGTGGTCAATCATAATGTTGCCTACAGGGTTTCCGCCGAAGGAGTCCTCACGGTGCCACACGAGGGTCTCGCCACGGCGGAAACGCATGTGGCGTACGATGACATCGTGAGTGTCCACTTGGAACGACTCTCCGGCAATACACACTCCGTCGCCAGGTGCAGTCTGACCTGCTATAGTGATGTAAGGTGCACGAACGAAAATGGGTGACTTAAGGCGTATGATGCCTGATACGTTAAACACCACGATTCGTGCCCCTCCCTGTTCACAGGCCCAGCGGAAGGAGCCTGGTCCAGAGTCATTGAGGTTGGTGACCGTGAGTACTTTGCCGCCACGACCGCCAAAAGTGAACATACCGCCACCCTCTGCTCCCGGGAAGGCCGGTATGTGAGCTTGTCGAAGGTCGTAGGGCATACCAGCCCAAGGCACATAAGGGCGGCCTTGCTTGGCCTCCTCGATGACGATCGGAAATGCCTTCTCCCAGGCCGAGTCGCTATGAGCAGTCCACTGGAGGGAAAGTGAGTCAATGAGGTGCTTGGCCTCGTCAGTTAGTTGTGGGTACTGTGCAAATGTGCCAGTTGTCATAAGAAACAACGTGGCTACGAAGGTCAGTAGTCGTTTCATAGGGTTTAGTTTTTTTATTATATAAAGTGGTGGCAAAATTACTATATTTCCCGCTCACAGCCAAACATTTTACTTTTTTTGTATATGCCTTATTGCAAAAAAATGTTTTTGCAGTTGGAAAAGAGAAAAAAACATAAAAAAATTTGGCTAATTCGTTGAATTATTGTAATTTTGCAGCCGATTTTCTACAAACCCATTTGATGAAGAACGACAAAAAGCAGAATCAATACCGCATAAACGAGCAAATTCGTGTGCGTGAAGTCCGCATAGTAGGTGACAGCGGCTCATCGGTAATACCTACAAAACAAGCACTTGACATGGCCCGTCAGCAGGGTGTTGACCTTGTGGAGATAAGCCCTAATGCGAATCCTCCTGTATGTCGTCTCATTGATTACTCCAAATTCCTTTACCAGCAAAAGAAGCGTCAGAAGGAAATGAAGGCCAAGCAGGTTAAGGTAGAAATCAAGGAGATTCGCTTCGGACCTCAGACTGACGAACACGACTATCAGTTCAAACTGAAACATGCACGTGAGTTTCTCGAAGACGGTAATAAAGTTAGGGCATACGTTTTTTTCAGGGGGCGTTCAATCCTCTTCAAAGAGCAAGGAGAAGTGCTGCTACTGCGTTTCGCCAACGATTTGGAAGACTGTGGAAAAGTGGAGTCGATGCCTAATCTGGAGGGAAAGAAAATGTTTCTGTACCTCGCTCCGAAGAAGGCTGGTGTGGCAAAGAAAAGCCAGCAGGCTCGAGACAGGGAAGCCACTGCAACCGAACAGAAGGAAATCTCTCAGCCCATTGATGACACAGATGTTGAATCACCAGTTAACGGCGGACTGCTGGCAAATGCTAAGATAAGTGCTGACGCACTGAAGAGACTGACAGAGACAGAGGACAATGAGTCGTAAATTGTCTATTCGATAATCGAAAATACAATAGATGCGCTGCGCCCGGTATATGCGTTGCCATCGCTTTAATAAATTAATATTAAACATTAAAATCTAAAAAAATGCCAAAAGTAAAGACAAACTCCGGTGCAAAGAAAAGATTTACCTTCACCGGAACAGGTAAGGTTAAGAGACATCACGCTTACCACAGCCACATCCTGACGAAGAAGACCAAGAAGCAGAAGCGCAATCTGCAAGGCTACTCTATCGTTGACAAGACCAACATGAAGCAGGTTCGCGACCTGTTGTGTCTCCGCTAACAAAAACCTATTGTCTAACATTTAAAGTAAAAAAAAACTATGCCAAGATCAGTTAATCACGTTGCATCAAGAGCAAAACGCAAGAGAATTCTCAAGCTCACCCGCGGCTATTTCGGAGCCCGCAAAAATGTGTGGACAGTAGCAAAGAACACCTGGGAGAAGGGTCTTACATACGCTTATCGCGATCGTCGCACCAAGAAGCGCAACTTCCGCGCACTGTGGATACAGCGTATCAACGCAGCTGCCAGAATGGAAGGCATCAGCTACTCAAAGCTCATGGGAGCTTTGGCAAAGGCTGGTATCGAGATTAATCGCAAGGTTCTCGCAGATCTCGCACTCAATAATCCCGCAGCTTTCAAAGCCATCGTTGATAAGGTGAAGTAAACCAGAACTAATCTTTAGCCCCCTAAGTTGTATGTCAAAAACTTAGGGGGCTAAGATTTTAATGGACATAAAGATAATGATGAAAAAATACATTCTTGACCTCACTGTCGTTGAAGTCAGAAAAGTGAATGACCGGCATGTGCTGTTACGGCTCACTGACATTGAGAAACCGCTACCTGCAATGGCTCCTGGACAATTCGTGGAAGTACGGGTCGACGGGTCGGCAAAGACTTTTCTCAGACGACCAATTTCAATTTGCAACGTTAAAATCGAAAAAAATGAGCTGTGGCTACTTGTTGCATGTATCGGAGATGGAACGCGATGGATGGCAACATTGAAACAAAATGACAGACTGAACTGCGTGTTACCGCTGGGGAATGGTTTTAGTACAAATAAAGCGATGAAACCGCTGCTTATCGGAGGTGGAGTAGGTGTGGCACCGCTTCTGTTTTTAGGTGCTGAAATAAAACGGGGTGGGGGAGTGCCCACATTCTTACTCGGAGCAAGGAGGAAGGAGGATGTGCTTCTTATTGAAGAGTTTGAGCTTCTGGGGAACGTATTGGTTACTACAGAAGATGGTTCAATGGGAGAAAAAGGATTTGTCACCGACCACAGCATACTCCGTCAAGTGTATTTTGATAGTATAAAAACCTGCGGTCCGACACCTATGATGAAAGCAGTAGCATGTTTTGCTCGTCAACATCAAGTACATTGTGAAGCATCGCTTGAGAATATGATGGCCTGTGGCCTTGGAGCATGTCTCTGCTGTGTTGAAAAGACTCGTTGTGGAAATCTCTGTGTCTGCAAAGACGGTCCAGTATTCAACATTGAGGAGCTGTTATGGAGTTAATCATATTAAGAATAAAGAGTTTATGGCTAAACTGGATGTAAACATTGGAGACCTGAAACTTAAAAACCCTATAATGACTGCTTCAGGTACTTTCGGTTATGGTGTTGAGTTTCAAGATTTTGTGTCACTTGAAGAACTTGGCGGAATCATTGTTAAAGGCACCACACTGAAGCCACGAGAGGGTAACGCCTATCCTCGAATGGCAGAAACAGCTATGGGTATGCTCAATTGTGTGGGGCTTCAGAACAAGGGTGTGGATTATTTCTGTGATAATACTTACCCAAAGCTAAAAAACATTAATACTAACTGGATAGTTAATGTAAGTGGTTCTTCACCAGAAGAGTATGCAGAATGTGCTTCACGAATAGATAAGTTGGAAAACATCCCAGCTATTGAGCTAAATATATCTTGTCCTAATGTTAAGGATGGTGGAATGGCTTTTGGTGTTACTTGCAAAGGTGCTGAAAGTGTAGTTCGCTTAGTACGAGAATGTTATCATAAAACACTTATTGTTAAACTTTCACCAAATGTTACAGATATAACGGAAATAGCACGGGCAGTAGAAGCCAGTGGTGCCGACTGCGTTTCTCTGATAAACACGCTGATGGGTATGGCTGTTGATATTGAAAAGCGCAAAAAAGTTCTTTCCATTGGTACTGGAGGACTTAGTGGTCCTGCAATTAAACCAGTAGCGCTTCGCATGGTTTGGCAAGTGGCTCATGCTGTTAACATTCCCGTGATTGGCCTCGGAGGAATTATGTCTCATACTGATGCTATTGAGTTTCTGATGTGCGGTGCAAGTGCCGTTCAAATAGGAACAGCCAACTTTATTGATCCAGCGATTACAATCAAAGTAAAAGATGGCATCAACGAGTGGCTCGACTCCCACGCAATTGATTCTGTTCGAGATATTATTGGTACTATCTAATTGCTATAATCTTCAGATCTTCCAACTCTTATCTCTGTACTATTTTCTATTTATGATATAAATATCCTAAGTCTATATTTATCATAATCGGCATTCTGCAATAAATTGCTATTTGTTAGGCAAAACGCCCCTTAAACGAAAAAAGTGAAGAAAAGTTTGGGTATAAACTGAAAAAATGCTATCTTTGCGGGCGAAAAGGCTTAACTTATAAATATTTATAGCATGAGAAAGTTTTTTTACAAATCAGCCTTATTGGCTATTTCTTTAGCTGTTTTAAACAGTCAGTCCGCAGTAAGTCAGACCACCGGTGATACCGACTGGTTGCAAGAACTCTCAAGTCGTATACAAGTGAACGGCTATGCTCAAGGTGGCTATTCATGGAACGATGCGAATGACAAGCAGACAAATGAATTTAATCTTAAGCGCACTTTGATATGGGCCAAGGCACGCATCACTGACCGCTGGTCATTTCTTTTCATGCATGATTTCTCCAGTGTGGTCCAGGAGTATTATTGCGATTTTAGAGTAAGCAAAGACAAATCGCTTACACTCCGCATGGGACAATTCAAGAACAGTCTGACTTTGGAGAATCCTATGTCACCAACGGTTCTTGAACTTATTGACGTTTGTTCTCAAGGAGTTACCTACCTCTCAGGTTGCGGCAGCGACCCGCTTCATGGTGTTAACTATGGTCGAGACATGGGACTGATGGCTTATGGCGATGTATTCTCTGACCATTTGCACTATGAGGTGGCAGTGATGAGCGGTCAAGGAATTAACCGTCGTGATGGCAACAACAAGAAAGATATTCTGGTGAAACTTGATGTTCGTCCCATTGAGGGTCTGCGTATTGTTGCTACTGGTCAGAAAGGTACGGGCCATGCTATAGGAACAGCAGCCTGGAATCCAGAAATCAATGAGGGTGACGACTATCGCCGCGACCGTATTACAGGTGGTGTAGAGTATAAGTTCGGTGCCTATGCTCCCAGCAAGTATAAAGAGGCACGTCCAGTGAGTATACGTGGTGAGTATCTTACTGGTAAAGATGGCGACGTTGCCAGCCAAGGAGCTTATATTACGGCAAATATACCTGTTGCTGGAGCTGTCGACTTAATTGCCTCTGCTGACTATTTCGACAGGAACACAAAGATGGACTATGACCAGACGCAGGCCACCGTGGGCGTACAATATTGGTTTTATAAAAAATGCCGTGTTCAGTTGCAGTATACACGCATTTGGAGCCAGTTCCAGAAAGATTATAACAACCTTCAGGCGCAGTTACAAGTAGCGTTTTAACAAGCCCCTACCCTCTTTTCAAAAATTACGGAATTATTTAATCAAATTAAAATAATATCATGATAATCAAGATATTACTTACCATTATTTTTTTGGTCGTGATGATTGGCGTGGGTCTTTATTCACGCAAACAGGCCAGAAGTGTTGACGGCTTCGTGCTCGGTGGTCGCGCCGTGGGGCCTTGGCTTACTGCTTTTGCCTTTGGCACCAGTTATTTTTCGGCAGTAGTCTTTGTGGGCTATGCAGGACAGTTCGGATGGAAATATGGTCTTTCATCGGCCTGGATTGGCATAGGTAACGCTGTAATCGGTTCACTTTTAGCTTGGATTATTCTTGGGCGACGCACGAAGCTGATGACACAGCACATAGAGAGTCGCACTATGCCTGATTTCTTTGGTACACGTTTTCAGAGTCAAGGTCTGCGCGTGACTGCAAGTATCATTGCTTTTGTTTTCCTCATTCCCTATACTGCTGGAGTTTATAGCGGTATTTCACGTCTTTTTGAGATGGGTTTCGATATTCCTTATGAATATTGTGTGGTTATCATGTCCATTCTTACTGCCGTCTATGTCATCCTTGGTGGTTACAAGGCTACGGCCATGAATGACTTTATACAGGGCATTATTATGCTTTTCGGCATCGTGGCTGTTATCGCAGCCGTGCTCTCTGCACAGGGTGGATTGACTGAAGCCGTCAACAAACTTGCCGTATTACCTGCCGATGGCGCTACCGAACCTGGTAGTGGTATGTTTGCTACATGGTTCGGTCCTGACCCTTGGGGACTGATTGGGGTCATCGTTCTTACCTCACTTGGCACGATGGGACTGCCCCAAATGGTAGGAAAGTTCTACAGTATTACTGACGAGTCTGCCATCAAACGAGGTACCGTTATCTCAACTATCTTTGCTTTCATCGTGGCTGGTGGTTGCTATTTCCTTGGTGGTTTCGGACGTCTTTACGATCCAGTTATTGCTGCCAACGGCAAAATTGCCTACGACAGCATTGTGCCCGCCATGCTGGTTACGCTGCCTGATGTGCTCATTGCACTTGTGGTACTTCTTGTGCTCTCTGCTTCTATGTCTACGTTGGCTTCATTGGTACTCACCTCAAGTTCTACAATGACTCTCGACCTCATCTATCGTGATAAGAAATCGTTACCTGGTGAGGTTGAGGAAGGTACTATCGACGACGTGGTAGCAGAAAAGATAGAGCGTCGTAAGGTTGTCGTTATGCGCGTGCTCATTATGTTCTTCATAGCCATATCACTGCTTATTGCCCTCAATCCACCTACATTCATTGCTCAGCTCATGGGTATCTCCTGGGGTGCCTTGGCTGGTGCTTTCCTGGCTCCGTTCATGCTCGGTCTTTACTGGCGTGGCGTTACCACAGCTTCCGTTTGGGCATGTTTTGCATGGGGTGTAGGGTTGACGGTAATTAATATGCTCGTCGGCAATCCCATCAATCCCATCAACTGTGGTGCCATAGCCATGATTGGTGGCTTCCCTGTGGTATTGCTTACAAGCCTTTTCTCGCCGAAGATGAATCGCGAGATTGTGGATGGTATATTCAGGTGTTACAATTAATTATCATTGCAAGAACGAAAGAACACTCTATGCATAGATTCAGCTATGGCAACTCATTCTGCACATATTTGCTTGCAACATTCATGTTGCTGATGTTGCCATTATGTTCTGCCAGTGCTCAGAAGAAAGAGATAAACCAGGCCCGTACATTCATCAAGAACAAGAAATATGACGATGCCGAGAAGCTGATAGCACCACTACTTAAGGATTCTGCCAACAGGCAGAATAAACGTGTGTGGCAGACACTCTACGATATTGTCAGTGGCAAGTATGCTCAGGCAAATGAAAGACTCTACCTTAAGCAGAAGCAAGATACAGCTGCCTTTTTCGCACTTGCTAAGAGGATGGTCAGTGTTGCTGAGACGCTTGACAGCCTTTCGCCAGATGACCGTAAGAGCAACTCATCTGAACAGAACATCTATCGCGTGAATCTTTTTAACGGAGGCATCTACTACGTGCGAAAAGGCATGTGGAAAGATGCCTTCGACTTTATGGAAACCTATATCGACTGTTCTCGTCAGCCCCTCTTCGAGGCTTATCACTACGACTCTCTCGATGTCCGTATGCCTCAGGCTGGTTACTGGGCCACCTATAGTGGCTATATGCTCCACGATCCTGTACTCACGCTTCGTCACCGTCAGTTGGCCTTGCGTGACACAACAAAGGCAAACTTCACCCTGCAATTTATAGCAGAGGCTCGACTATGGCTTAAAGATGACGAGTTGTATGTCCAGACGCTTCAAGAAGGTTTTCGCCGTTTCTCGCTCTTCCCCTATTTTTTCCCCCGTCTTTTCGATGCCTATACTAAGCGCGGCCAATACGACCGAGCACTTGCATTGGCCGACAGCGCCTTGGCCGTCAACGATTCGTCGCAGCTTTTCATTTTCGCAAAGAGCACCACGCTCTTGCAATTAGGACACTATGCGGAAAGCATCAAATTGAGTGACCTCCTTATATCCCTCAACGACAGTTTGCCAGAACCTTATTTCAATGCGGGTACTGCTTATATTAACATTGCTGACCGGCTGGATGATCGTAGGGAGCGAAAACTGGTGAAGCAGGCTTATCAGAAAGCCCTCCCCTACATGGAGCGATACCGCGCCATGATGCCAGAGGAAAAACAAAAGTGGGGACCGGCTCTCTATCGCATCTATCTCAACCTCAACATGGGCAAGCAATTCGACGAGATAGACCGTCTACTAAGAAAGTAGAAGCTCTACAGGGCAATGGTCGCTGCCCATGATCTCAGTGTGAATCGTAGCACCCTCAATGCGTGGTTGCATACTATCGCTTGTAAGGAAATAGTCTATGCGCCAACCAGCGTTCTTTTCGCGTGCCTGAAAGCGATACGACCACCAGGAATAAGTAACCTCATCAGGATGTAACCATCGGAAGGTGTCGGTAAAGCCGCTGGCAAGCAAGTCAGTAAATTTCTCTCGCTCTTCGTCGGTGAAACCGGCATTATGACGGTTTGTCTTGGGATTCTTGATGTCTATTTCCTGATGAGCCACGTTCATATCACCACAGACAATAACAGGCTTCTGACTGTTCAGACGCTTCAGGTAACAGCGGAAGTCATCGTCCCACGTCATGCGGTAATCCAAACGCTTTAGCCCATCCTGTGAATTAGGGGTATAGACGGTGACGAGAAAGAAATCTTCCATCTCCAAAGTTATTACACGTCCTTCGTGATCATGTATGTCGATGCCCATGCCCATCTCCACACCCAGCGGCTTATGCCGTGTGAAGATGGCCGTTCCGCTATAGCCACGTTTGTCGGCAGAGTTCCAATATGACTCATAACCGTCAAAGCTCAGGTCGAGTTGGCCAGGTTGCATCTTTGTCTCCTGCAAGCAGAAGAAATCGGCATCCAACTGGCGAAAGATATTGCTGAAGCCTTTGCCCTCACAGGCACGAAGGCCATTAACATTCCAACTGATGAATTTCATAGTGATAGGCTCTTAATATAAATTGGTTGAAATAAAAAAGGAATAATAAGAATAATTGGCTGCACGGAGCATTATTCTTATTATTCCTGTCTTTATTGAAAAAGATTCAATTACTACTTCAGGATGTTGTAGAGCAGTGATGTAAGCGAGATGAGGATGGAGGTTGCTGAGAACCACAGGGTCGTCATGCTACCCACGCTGGAGTTCTGAGCCTTTACCTTGTTAGGAGTCACATAGACCACATCGTTCTGCTGCAGATAGAAATAGGGAGAATTAATAATGTTGGCATCAGTGAGGTCGAAATAGTGTACTGACTTCATGCCCGTAGAGTCCTCACGGATGAGCTGCACGTTCTTGCGCTGTCCGTAGATGGTAAGGTCTCCAGCCTGTGCCAGTGCCTCAAGTATGGTAATCTTTTCACGAGACACATTGAAGGTTCCTGGACGTGCCACCTCGCCGATAACTGAGATCTGGTAGCCAGGAATACGTACGGTGACGATGGGTTTCTCAGCCTCCGACATGAAAGGCTTGATGTACTCAGCAATCATTTTCTCGGCCTGGGCTTTGGTCAAGCCTCCCACATGGATCTGGCCTATAATGGGGAACTGGATATTTCCATCATTGTCCACCAGGTAGCTTTGCAGCATAGGCTGCGAGTACGTACTGCGAGAACTAATCGAGTAAGGTGTGGGTATCGTCATGTTAAACGGAGCAGCAGCCTGATCGTCAATACAGCTCACGGTAATGGTCAGCTGATCCTTAGGCATGATGCGCGCATCATAGAGATACTGGGACTGTGAGAGGTCAACCTCACGAGAATTCTGGAAATAAGGAACGTCTTTCTGACTTCCGCAGCTGGCCAAGATTACCAGCATGAAAAGGGGTAAAAAGAATTTCTTTGAGATCTTCATAATTATGGTGTTTTTTAGTTTTGGGTGCAAAATTACGGTTATTTTCCGAAATAAACAAATAAAATCGCAAAAAAAGCGAGGAACATCTGAATTTGTATTACAAATATCATACCAATGGCCACGTTCTATTGTCCGCTACTTACTATAAGTATGCCGTCATACTCGTTGTAGGTCACATATTTGTACATCGCCAGATTATGTCCTTTTTCGCCACTCTGAACGTAACCCTCGTTTCCATTGATGTTGTAGACGCGCTTGCATTTGTCGCATTGCAGCTCATAGATGCCCTTCCACTTCAGCTCATAGTTGAAGTCACAGTTGGGACATTGCAGGTCGTATGCCCGTAGCTGTCCGAACGTCGACCGTCCGATGATAAGCCCTTGCTTGTAGCCCATGCGGGTAAACGATATAGGGCGACCGCTGACGGCTGTACTCATCGTTAAGTCCAAATCGGGGACGGCATACGTACCTTGGTTGGGGGTCAGTTTCAGGTGGGTCACACCATATTCCATCACGGCCTTCACAATACAGAAGTTTCCACCTGTACTTCCTATAGAGCGTGTCAAAGCGCTCGAGCTGTAAAGCGATGCCTGGAACACGAAGTAGCAGTCATGGCTGCTATACATGTTGTCGGTCTCACAGGATGAGAACAACAATACCAACAATGAGACAAGAAACTTATCTACAACTGATTTCATTCTTCATTTCGTCTTTATCGGCGGCAAAGTTAGTAATAAAATCTGAAACCACCAAATAAAAATAAGTCTATGTCGATTTTGAAGGCTGAGAGAATACAAACTATGGAATACGTTTTGTAGGGACATTTCCTGTGTCAGGCCCTGTACCAGTCCGCTAAAGAGCCGATGAAAGTAGGAAAGAGAGCCGGTGAAAGCGGGTGAAAGCGCCGTGCGGACTGGGAGAGGGAACGGAGGAAGCTGACCGTTCCACGGCCGTGGTCTATATGTTCCGCGCCCGCTGTCTATATGACTAGC
>ERZ809472.118-NODE-118-length-21427-cov-12.023582_pt1 | contig 21427 bp, 16 predicted proteins | sample MGYA00521274_ERZ809472 | MGnify/ENA primary metagenome ERZ809472 (study PRJEB31581, sample SAMEA3312791) | metagenome | study: EMG produced TPA metagenomics assembly of the PRJEB8939 data set (Metagenomic analyses of Rumen microbiomes reveals... | reverse complement strand
GCTAGCAGTGGCAATTCGTTTCCAGGAAGAATCATGTTATTTCGTCCACTTGCGGTACCAGAGGGTGAACCAGATGGCAGAGATGACCAGGGTGGAGAGGGCGACGACAGACGAGACGGTGTCGTCGAGCTTGAATGCCTGGACAGAGAAGAAGAAGGTGGTGCAGACGGAGGTCATGAAGAGGGCCGGGATGAGCGTCACCCAGTAGTTCTTCTGCTGTCGGACGAGGTAGACGGTGGTGGCCCAGAGGGTGAATACGGCGAGCGTCTGGTTGCTCCATCCGAACCAGCTCCAGATGAGTCCGAAACCTTTGGGGTTGGCCATCTGCCACACGAGGAGGGCGATGACGGCAATGAACATGGGCACGCAGATGTAGAGTCGCTTGGCGATGCTCTTCTGCTCTAAGTGGATGAAGTCGGCCAGGATGAGGCGTGCGCTGCGCAGGGCGGTGTCGCCGCTGGTGATGGGCGCTGCCACCACGCCGAGGATGGCGAGGATGCCACCGATGATGCCGAGCCAGTCGTTGCAGATGATGTTCACCACCGACGGTGCGTCGTTGACGGCGGCCTCGCCGCCTTCTATGGTGAGGTAGCCCGCCGTGGGCTGGTCGTAGAAGAAATACATGGCGACGGTGGCCCATATCAGGGCGACGATGCCCTCGGTGATCATGGCTCCGTAGAAGATGGGGCGACCCATCTTCTCGCTCTTCACGCAGCGGGCCATGAGGGGCGTCTGCGTGGCGTGGAAGCCGCTGATGGCTCCGCAGGCGATGGTGATGAACAGGCAGGGGAACACGCTCTGGGTGAAGCCGAACGTCGTGCCGCCTATGTTGCCGAGACCGCTCTCCCACAGCTCAGGGATGTCGGGCATCTTCACGAAGAGCATCAACATGAGTGCGCCCGCCATGAACAGCAGCGAGAAGGCGAACAGCGGGTAGACCTTGCCGATAATCTTGTCGATGGGCATCATCGTGGCGATGAGGTAATAAATAAAGATGACGATCACCCAGAACACGTACTGCCCGCAACTGTCGACGATGAACTGCGGCTCCCACATGTTGCCTAAGATCTTTGCGGGACTGAACACGAACACTGTGCCCACCATCATCAACAGGAACACGGAGAAAATGAGCATTACCTGCTTCGTGGCGTTGCCCAGATAGCGTCCGATGATTTCCGGCAGGTTGGCTCCGCCGTGGCGTATGGAAAGCATACCACTGAGGTAGTCGTGGGTGGCTCCGGCGAAAATGCAACCGAAGACAATCCACAGGTAGGCCACTGGTCCGAACTTCGCACCCATGATGGCGCCGAAGATGGGACCCGTTCCAGCGATGTTGAGGAACTGGATCATGAAAATCTTCCACCCCGGAAGGACGATGAAGTCCACGCCGTCGGCCTTGGCCAAGGCAGGAGTGGGGCGGTTGTCAGGGCCGAATACACGTTCCACGAATCGGCCATAGAAGAAATAGCCCAAGACAAGAGCTACGAGACTTACGATGAATGTAATCATGTTTTTTTATGTTTTTAGTTTTCTTTCCAGAAGGAGCGCGTGAGGAGCATGAGCACGGCGACGATTTCAAGACGTCCGACGAGCATGAGCCAGGAGCAGAGCCATTTGAGGGCAGGTGAGAGGTCGGCCCATGACATCTGTGGCCCGATGTTGGTGTCCAAGCCTGCGCCGACGTTGCACACGAGGCTCAGGCTGATGGTCACGGCGTTGGTGATGTGTATGCCGCTGGCCGCCATGACCACGGTGACAATCAGCACAGCCATGACATAGAGGATGAAGATGGAGAGGAGGGTGACAATCTTTCCCTGCGGCACGCTGTTGCCGTCGACCTTCACCGGCAGCACGGCGTTGGGGTGTATGATGTGGCGGAACTCATTGCGCACCACCTTCAGGAGCATGAGCACGCGGATGCTCTTGAAACCTCCCGTGGTGCTGCCCGAGCAGGCGCCGCAGAACATGAGCACGGCGAAGATGGCCCAGGTGATGTGGGGCCATGCCCCTGCATCGGTGCTCGTCAGACCGGTGGTGGTCATGAACGACACCACCTGGAAGAGGGACATGCGGAAGGCGTACTCCAGACCGTAGCCCATCTTCGTGACGAGCAGCGCGGTAATGGTGAGCGTGCTCACCGTGATTGCCAAAATGTAGAAACGGAACTCGCCACTACGCATGAGGGCGTCTACCCTCATCTTGAAAATGCTTATGTAGAGCAGTGTGAAGTTGATGCCCGCGAGGAACTGGAACAACGTGGCCAGATACTGATTGAGGGGCGAGGCCATGAAGATGGAGCCGTTGTGGGTGGAGAAACCGCCTGTGGCGGTGGTCGACATGGAGTAGTTGGTGGCGTCGAACCAGTCCATGCCGGCGGCCCAGAACGACAGGGCGCAGGCCACGGTGAGCAGGATGTAGATGCTCCATATCCACTTCGCCGTGGTGGACAGGCGCGGGTGCATCTTTGACCGCATAGGGCCTGTGGCCTCGGCGGCAAACACCTTTACACTTCCGCCCACAAGCTGCGGAAGCAGGGCCACGGTGAAGAACACGATTCCCAACCCGCCTATCCACTGCATGAGCGACCGCCAGAAGAGCAGGCCGTGGGGCAGACGCTCCACGTCGTCGATGACGGTGACACCCGTGGTGGTGAAACCCGACATGGTCTCGAAATAGGCATCGGTGATGCTCGGCAGCGAGCCGTGGATGAGGAAGGGGAACATGCCAAAGAAGGAGAACACCACCCATGTGAGCGACACCACGACGTAGGCGTCGCGGCGAGAGAGGCTGTTGTTTGCCCCGTGGCCGAAGAAAAGGGCGGTGAACGCACCTGCTAATGTGAACAGCATCGATGCCGCAAAGGCCATCACATCGTCCTCATGGAAAAAGAACGCCATGCACAGGCAGCACGCCATAAGGAACGACTCGATGAAGAGCAGCGAACCAAGGATCTTCGATATGATACTGAAATTGATCACCTGTTTTCCTGTGTTTTCCTCGTTTGACTGTGCAAAGGTAGCAATTATTTCGGACACTTCAAAATAATTGTGAAAAATCTTGGCGCTTTCGCGTTTTTGTCGTAATTTTGCAAAGAAAAATAGAAGGGAAAAGATACTATGCAGAAGTTTGCAGACTATATCAAGCGAATAGAGATTGACGCGCTATGGAGCGGGAAGAAGCACATCGTATGGGAGCTGAACCCTCGGGTGAACATCTTGAGCGGCATCAACGGTGTGGGTAAGAGCACCATCCTGAACAAGGTGGTGAAGAGTCTGGTGCAGGGAGGCGAGTTTCCCAGTCACATGCTCAAGGGCGTGAGGCTCGACGTGGTGCCCGAGGACGCGAGGTGGATACGCTACGACATGATACGCTCGCTCGACAGCCCCATCATCAGCGATCGCGACCTGAGTAGCGAGGGGCGGGCACGGCTCTCAGCACTCACCTCAATGCTCGACTTCCAGCTCTACGACCTGCAGCGCAAGTACTTGGACTACCAGGTGAACATCGGCAACCGCATCATCGAACAGCTGCAGCAGGGCAATGCCGATGCGGCTCAGCAGCTCAGCGTGAAGAAGAAACGCTTCCAGGACATCGTCGACGAGCTGTTTGACGAGACGGGAAAGCGCATCGTGCGCACGGAGAACGAGATTCGTTTCACGCAGATAGGTGAACAGCTCACACCCTACCAGCTCTCCAGCGGCGAGAAACAGATACTTGCCATCCTGCTCACCGTGCTCGTGGAGGATGACCAGTCGTACGTGCTCTTCATGGACGAGCCGGAGGTGAGCCTCCACATCGAGTGGCAGAAACGGCTCATCGACCTCATCCTGGAACTGAACCCCAACGTGCAGATCATCCTTACCACCCACTCGCCCGCCCTCGTCATGAACGGCTGGGCCGACAAGGTGACGGAGGTGTCGGAAATCACTGTTTAAGTTCACAGTTCAGAGTTATGGCGTTGCGTCTGAGGGACAATATCACGAGCCGGTATGTTGAGGCGGCTAACGCCCTGCGCGGCAAGCAGGCGCGGCGACGCATCGTGGCGTATGTGGAGAGCTACGACGACATCTACTTCTGGCGCACGGTGCTGAACCGCTTCGAGGATAACACCCGCTATTTTGAGGTGATGCTGCCCTCGAAGGAGAACCTTACGCGAGGGAAGAAGTCGGTGCTGATGAACTTTATCAGGGACGAGAAATCTTTAGGAAACGACATGATTGCCTGTGTGGATGCCGACTATGACTACCTCATCCAGGGGGTCACGGAGCAGTCGAAGAAAGTGATAGGCAGTCCCTACGTGTTTCATACCTACGTCTATGCCATCGAGAACTACCAGTGCTACGCCCCGTCGCTCCACGAGGTGTGCGTAGCGGTGACGCTCAACGACCACCGCATCTTCGACTTCGACGAGTACTTCCGCCTCTATAGCGAGGCCTGCTTCCCGCTCTTCGTCTGGTCGGTGTGGGCCTACCGCACGGGTCATCACAACCGTTTCTCGCTCACCGACTTCAACCGTGTCTGCGACCCTGGAGGCTTCTCTGTGCAGCAGCCCATGACATCGATAGAAAACGTCAGGCGCAAGGTGCGCACGAAGGTGAACGAGCTGCAACGGCAGTTTCCCAACAACAAGGAGGCCTACCTGAGTCTGAAGGCCGAGCTGATCAGCTTAGGTATCACGCCGCAGACCACCTATTTATATATACAGGGCCATCACCTCTTCGACACCGTCGTGGCACCGATACTCACGAAGGTGTGCAACCAGCTGCGCCAGGAGCGACAGACGGAGATCAATCACTCACAGGCCCATCACACACAGAAGCGCAACGAGATGTCGTGCTACGAGAACTCGCGTCAGGACGTGAAGGCCATGCTCAAGAAGAACACGGACTATACCCGCTGCAATCGTTTCCTGCAACTGCAAGACGACATTGCCCGCTATCTTTCACAAAACTCATAGAAAATGACAAAAGACAGAATAGTTTATGTTTGCAGCAACTGTGGGCAGGAGAGTGCCAAGTGGATAGGCAAGTGTCCTGCCTGCGGCCAATGGAACACGATGAAGGAGATGCGTGTTGCTGCCGACACAGCCCGCCAGACGGCCACCTCGGCGGCAGCTCAGGCCGGTCACCAGCTGCGAAAGAACCGCGTGCTGCGCCTGGCCGACATCAGTAGTCACGACGACCCGCGTATCGACATGCATGACGCGGAGCTGAACCGCGTGCTTGGCGGTGGCCTCGTGCCGGGCAGCATCGTACTGCTCGGCGGTGAGCCGGGCATCGGCAAGAGCACCCTCCTGCTGCAGACCGTTCTCGCGCTCACCGACAAGAAGATACTCTACGTGAGTGGTGAGGAAAGCGCCCACCAGCTGAAGATGCGCGCTGAGCGCCTCGTGTCCTCCTGTTCCGTAGACTGCGGCATTGCCGCGGTAAACCCAACGCCCGACCACCTCCTCATCCTCTGCGAGAATGCACTGGAGACCATCTTTGAGCATATCCGTGACGTGCAGCCCGAGTTGGTGGTCATCGACTCTATACAGACCATCGCCACCGACGAGGTGGAGTCGAGTGCCGGCAGCATCGCCCAGGTGCGCGAGTGTGCCTCTGCCCTGCTCCGCTTTGCCAAGACCAGCGGCGTGCCGGTTATACTTATCGGCCACATCACCAAGGAAGGCACGCTTGCCGGTCCGAAGATTCTGGAGCACATCGTCGATACCGTCATACAGTTTGAGGGCGACCAGCACTATATGTACCGCATCCTGCGCTCGATGAAGAACCGCTTCGGCTCGACCTCGGAACTGGGTATCTATGAGATGCTGCAGACGGGTCTGCGACAGGTGAGCAACCCCTCGGAACTGCTTCTCACCCAGGAGCGCGAGGGCCTCTCGGGCATCGCCATCAGTACGGCCATCGAAGGCGTCCGTCCCTTCCTCTTAGAGACGCAGGCCCTCGTCAGCACCGCTGCCTACGGTACACCGCAGCGACAGGCCACGGGTTTCGACCAGCGCCGACTGAACATGTTGCTCGCCGTGCTGGAGAAGCGTGTGGGATTCAAACTTGTGCAGAAAGACGTGTTTATCAACATTGCCGGCGGTCTGCGCGTCACCGACCTGGCTATGGACCTTAGCGTTATTGCCGCCGTGCTCTCCAGCAATGTGGACACACCGATTGAAAACGGGTGGTGCATGTGCGGTGAGGTAGGCCTGAGCGGTGAGGTGCGCCCTGTCAGCCGTATTGAGCAGCGCGTGGCCGAGGCGCAGAAGCTGGGATTCCAGCATATCATCATCCCTCGGCACAACATGCAGGGACTTGACAAGAAGAAGTTCCAGATAGAGATACACCCCGTCAAAAAGGTCGAAGATGCACTGCGCACGCTCTTCGGGTAAATTTTTAACGTTTTCTCTTTGCCAGTTTGGAAAAAAATGTGTAAATTTGCACCCAAGAGGTAAAAAGGCGGACGTCAGGCCCGCTACAAAAAGGAAAAACACTTAAATCTATACTACTATGAACAGGGAGGAGAAATTTGTCATCACCATCAGCCGCCAGTTTGGCACCGGCGGGCATGAGATAGGCGCGGGGCTGGCCCAGCGTCTTGGTGTGAAGCTGCTTGATAAGCAGATACTTAACGAGGTGGCCAGCAAGTTTGGAATGGTGGAGGATGCCGTGGAGCGTATTGAGTCGCGCAACCCGCTTTGGCGCGATGACTTCACGCAGTTCTACCGTCAGTACATGGCCGGTGCGGAGTATAACGGACTGGAGCACGACCAGACATCGCACCAGCTCTTTGAGGCACAGGTGGCTGCCATTCGTAAGATTGCCGCCGAGGAGTCGTGCGTCATCATAGGCCGCTGTGGGTTCTATATCTTCCGTGACCATCCCAATTCCATGAAGATATTCATCCATGCCGACGATGACTGCCGCAAGCAGCGCATCGCACGGCGCTATGACCTGTCGAACAGTGATGCCGCCGCAATGATTGTGGACAACGACTACAGCCGTGAACTCTACACCAAGACTTTCACCGGCCTGGACTGGACAGATGCCCGCAATTACGACGTGTCGCTCAATGTGAGACGTTTCGGTGTGAACGGTGCTGTAGACTTCCTTATGAACAGTATCTGTCCGATGGGATAATAAGCGCCACGTACCGAACAGAGAAACATAACCTTTGCCGCCGACATGACATGCACCGCTGACGAGCGATGAATATACAGGAACTACAGAAACGCTATGCTGCCTTGCCGCAGGTGGCACAGTTAGCGAAGGCACTGGAGGGAAAACGCGAGAAGGCGTTTTTCCTCAGTGGTTTGTTAGCCTCCAGTGCGCCCATGGTGTTCTGTGGCCTGGCCCTGAAGAAGAGAAAGAACATCCTTTTTGTTATGCAGGATACCGAAGAGGCAGGTTATTTCTACCATGACCTCTGTCAGGTGATGGGTGATAGCAGTGTGCTCTTCTTCCCCAGCAGTTATCGCCGTGCCATCAAGTATGGCCAGAAGGATGCGGCCAGCGAGATACTGAGAACGGAGGTGCTGTCGCGACTGAATTCGGAGTCGCTCTACATCGTAACCTATCCTGATGCCATTGCCGAGCAGGTGGTGACGCGAAAAAGCCTCGACGACCGCACGCTGTCGCTGAGCGTGGGCGAAAACGTCAATGTGGACGGTGTCTGTGAGACGCTCCGTGACTTTGGCTTCCGTGAGGTGGACTACGTCTACGAGCCGGGGCAGTTTGCACTCCGAGGCAGCATCCTCGATGTCTACTCCTTCAGTTGCGAGTACCCCTTCCGTGTGGATTTCTTCGGCGACGACATAGACTCTATACGCACCTTCGACGTGGAGAACCAGCTGTCGCGTGAGCAACGAGACCATATCGACATCGTGCCGGAGCTGACGACGGGAACTACAGATCCCCTCGAACGGGAGTCGCTGCTGAACTTCCTGCCCGACGACACCGTGCTTGTGGCCAAGGACTTTGACTTCGTGCGCGACAGCGTGGAGCAGGCCTGGAAGGAAGGCTTCTCCTCGCAGGCCTTGGTCGAGAGGTTAGAAAACGCCACCGAAGTGGAGGAGTACCAGATACGTCAGGAGATGCATCGTGACAACCAGATTATCAGCGGTAGGCAGTTCGCTGCCGATAGCGAGCGGTTCAAGAAAATTGTACTCCAGTCCCATTCCCAGTCCCTCCCTGGAACCTCTTTTTCCTTTCACACCACATGCCAGCCCTTATTCCACAAGAACTTCGACCTGCTGAAGCAGTCGCTGGAAGACTTCTTAGAGAAAGGCTATCAGCTCTACATACTGGCTGACAGCCAGAAGCAAATAGAACGACTGAAGGAAATCCTCTCATCCCCTACGGTCGGCGGAGAGGCACAGGAAACCGTCCCTACTGTGGAGGGAATCAACCGCACGCTCCACGAGGGCTATATAGACCATGACTTGCGTGCCTGTTTCTTCACAGACCACCAGATTTTCGACCGTTTCCATAAGTACAACCTAAGGAGCGACAAGGCCCGCAGCGGTAAGATGGCCCTCACACTGAAGGAGATTCAGCAGTTTGAGTTAGGCGATTTCGTGGTACACGTGGATCATGGCGTGGGCAAGTTCGGCGGGTTAGTAAGGATGCCTATTTCCTCTCCTTCGGGCGGAGGCCGTGAGGGGGCTTTCCAGGAGATGATCAAGATTATCTACCAGCGCGGTGATGCCATCTACGTCTCCATACATTCTTTATATAAGGTGTCGAAATACAAGGGGCAGGATGACGGTCAGCCGCCGCGGCTCTCCACACTTGGCACTGGCGCGTGGGAGCGATTGAAAGAGCGCACGAAGAAGCACATCAAGGACATCGCCCGCGACCTTATACGCCTCTACGCCTCGCGTCGTCACCAGAAAGGCTTCGCCTACAGCCACGACACATACTTGCAGCATGAGCTGGAGGCCTCGTTCATCTACGAGGACACGCCCGACCAGCTGAAGGCCACGCAGGACGTGAAGGCCGACATGGAGCGCCCCGTGCCTATGGATCGCCTTGTCTGTGGCGATGTGGGCTTCGGAAAGACCGAGGTGGCTGTGCGTGCCGCCTTCAAGGCCGCCGTCGATGGCAAGCAGACGGCCGTCCTCGTGCCCACGACGGTGCTTGCCTACCAGCATTTCCGTACTTTCTCTTCACGTCTGAAGGACATGCCTGTGCATGTGGAATACCTCAGTCGGGCACGCTCCGCCAAGCAGACCACCGCCATACTAAAAGACTTGGAGGAAGGCAAGATTGATATCCTCATCGGTACGCACAAGCTCATCGGCAAGACCGTAAAATTCAAGGATCTGGGACTGCTCATCATTGACGAGGAGCAGAAGTTCGGTGTATCTACCAAGGAGAAGCTGCGCCAGATGAAAACCAACGTGGACACGCTGACCATGAGCGCCACGCCCATCCCGCGCACCCTGCAGTTCTCGCTCGTCGGTGCCCGTGACCTGAGCGTCATACAGACACCGCCGCCCAACCGATACCCCATACAGACGGAGATCCACACCTTCTCGGCGGAGATCATTACCGATGCCATCAACTTTGAGATGAGCCGTAACGGACAAGTCTTTTTCGTCAACAACCGCATCTCAGACCTCCAGCACTTGGCGGAGATGGTCAAGAAGTACATCCCCGACTGCCGCATTGCCATCGGCCACGGACAGATGAACTCGGAGGAACTGGAGAAGATTGTGCTCGACTTCTCCAACTACGACTACGACGTGTTGCTCTCGACGACCATCGTGGAGAACGGCATCGACATTCCCAACGCGAACACCATTATTATTAATGGCGCGCAGAACTTCGGTCTTTCCGACCTGCACCAGATGCGCGGTCGCGTGGGTCGTGGCAACCGTAAGGCCTTCTGCTACCTTCTGGCACCGCCCCTCTCTGCCCTGCCGCCGGATGCCCGCCGACGATTAGAAGCCTTAGAGAATTTCTCCGACTTAGGCAGTGGCATCAACATTGCCATGCAGGACCTCGACATACGCGGTGCCGGAAACCTGCTCGGTGCCGAACAGAGCGGCTTTATCTCCGACTTGGGCTATGAGACTTACCAGAAAATCCTGAACGAGGCGATGGCCGAGCTGAGGAACGAAAGCCCCACTCCTAAGGATAAGGGAGATTCTTCTTCTGACATTTCTTCCAACAAAGGAAACCACTCTCCTCTCCTTGCGAGAGGGACTGGGGGGGAGGCATTCGTCGCCGACTGCACCCTTGAGTCCGACCTTGAGATGTATTTCCCCGACCAGTATGTGCCCAGCGACTCGGAGCGCATGCTGCTCTACCGTGAACTGGACAACACCCGTGACGACCGTGAGCTGGAGGCATACCGTCAGCGGCTTATCGACCGTTTCGGAAAGCTGCCGCCTCAGGCCGAGGAGTTGTTGCATGTCGTCAAGCTCCGCCGAATAGGCAAGCAGTTAGGGTGTGAGAAAGTGTTGCTGAAGCAGGGGCGTATGTTCCTCTATTTCGTCAGTCAGCCCGACAGCCCCTATTACCAGAGTGCTGCCTTCGGGCGCATCATCGACTATGCAACGAGCCATGTCACTCGTTGCCAGTTGCGTGAGCAGAACGGTAAGCGTTCGATGGTCATCACCGATGTGCCGACGGTGCAGGAGGCTGTCAGTGTGGTAGAGGCCATTTGAACTTAGGCCCGATGACGGTTTAACAGCCAGCTTTTTGCCATAACGGCCATCTTGATGGCACGGTATTTTCCCATGGCCCATCCCCGGGTTATGGGATTCTGTTTTTGCAGGTTGCGGAAATGGATGGTCTTGGCAGCGTAATCATAATAAAGATGATAGAGGGGGTGTACGCAGTTACGTTGCCAAGGCTTGGGATGAGAAGCATAGTGCAGTACCACAGGGTCATTCTTATAAGCCAGTGCATTGCGTTTGTCGGCGGCATAGTCGTTGACCACACGACCGTCCACGCGGTCGCAGTGTCTGGGGTAGTCAGGGTCATAGACATTCGATGTCATGTTCCATTGTGGCGGCAGGTGCAGGCATTGGTCGTGGAGCACGGCATTGAGGGTGTCTTGGTCGTGGTATTTGATGCGGTCATAATTGGCCGCGATATAGTCCATGAGTTGTCGGCATACGTCGTGCCGACGGAAATAGTCAATGTTGAGAAGTGTCACGCCGGCATTGAAATAGCCATACTTCATAGGGTAGCCCATGCGTACAGCCTCATCCCCGAATCCCACCTGGGGCACGGCGGCCAAGGCATAGTCCGTGAGGTCGGTGTTCCAGAGGTCGGCTACGGAGTGGTTGACCACGATGTCGCAGTCCAGATAGAGCACCTTACCTATCTCCTGTGGCAACAGGTCGGGGATGAGCAGACGGTAGTAGGTGGCGCGGCTGATGTGTGCCAGTTCTGCTCCTGGCGGCATGGGGAAACGATCGATGACCGTCGGGTCGACGATACAGAAGTGAACCGTTCCGCCAAGGGCCGTCACTTCCTCAGAAATGATTTTCTCGTTCTTCGGTTGCAGACCTTCGCTTAGCACGTAGATAGTTACGTCGTCGTTGTTTGTCAGCAATGACACGAGCATCACGCAACAATGTTGCACAAAAATATCGTCAGTAGCACAGACTATTATCATTGAATATTGAGGATTGAATATTGTGGATGCAAAAATACGAAAAAAGCTTTTAAACACGAAGGATTTTTGGAAGATTAACGCAATTCGGCTCTTTCTATGGGAAAAAGCTATTTAATCTATGACCCTAATGATACTATGGCCCAAAGTGCAAAAACTGGGGCAGAGCTGCCTCCAAAGTGCAAAAATTGCACTTTGGAGGAGGTCGTTGCGCTTCGCATCATGCACGAAAATCCTTCGGTGACTCAGAAGGAAATTGCTTCAGCTATTGGGAAGTCCGAGCGAACTGTCAAATCGATAACTGTCGCGCTACAGGAGAAGCTGATTGTCAAGAGAGTCAATGGTAAACGTAACGGCTATTGGGAATTTGTGGGGTAACAGCAAAATTTTTAGGTCGAATAGTGGTGTAAGTCCTTCTAATTTTGTAATTTTGCACGCAAATACCGATTGTCATGGATTTATTTCTCGCCCTGCGCAGGCTGTCGCTATTCTTTCTGTCGTCGCTTCTGGTGCTTTCGTGCTCCACGACGAAGCATATACCCGACGGTGACCAGCTGTTTGTGGGGCTTACGAAAATAGACTATCGTAACTACGAGCCAAGTGAGCATTTCAGCGCTACTCAGGACGAGGTGGAAGCAGCGCTGGCCACAGCTCCCAATGGTGCTTTTTTCGGCAGCAGCTACTATCGTTCCCCCTTTCCCTACCGTCTCTGGATATGGAACTGGGCCGGCAATAGTAGCGGCAAGCTGAAGAAATGGATGAAGAAGTCGTTTGGCAGGGCGCCGGTGCTTATGAGCCAGGTGAACCCGGCGTTGCGTGCGTCGGTGGCTCAGTCGGTGCTGCGTAAGAACGGCTACATGCACGGTACGGTGACCTATACCGAGGTGCCGCAGAAGAATCCCAAGAAGATGAAGATTGGCTACACCGTGAGCCTCGACACACTTTTCACCGTCGACACCCTGAGCTATGAGAATTTCCCTCCGCAGATGCGTCATCTCATTGACTCTACGCGCAGTGAGGCCCGTATCGGGGCGGGGAAGCCTTTCAGTGTGTCGAATCTTGATGCCGAGCGCACCCGACTGACACAGCTCATGCGCAACAACGGCTATTACTATTACCAGCCCGATTATGCTTCCTTCCTTGCCGACACCTTTGCTGTGCGTAACCGTGTGCAACTGCGACTTCAGCTGGCCGACTCACTGCCGCCACAGGCCCTGCACCCCTGGTACATCGGCAAGACGACGATGCAGATGCGTCGCTCCTTCCGCGAGCAGTTCACCGACAGTGTCGACCGCAGTTTCCTGAAGATACGCTACAACGGCAAGCGTCCTCCCATGCGCCCCAGCGTGGTGCTGCGCAATCTGCGTCTGCGTCCGCGAAGTCTTTTCAGCTATGACAAGTACCAGGAGTCCATGCAGAAGGTCAATGCCACGGGTGTGTTCTCCTCCGTCGACTTCCAGTTCAGGCCGCGAACGTCTCAAACTCTCTTGGGAGACACGCTCGACTTGACCCTGAACTGCGTGTTCGACCATCCGTACGACTTCTATGTAGAAACGAATCTTATTAACCGCACGATAGGACGCCGTGGCCCCGAAGTGAAGGTGGGTCTTGTGCGCCGCAATGCTTTCCGTGGTGGCGAGCGGCTGGACATGAACCTGCACGGGGCTTACGAATGGCAGAGTGGCGGCGGAGGGAACAACAACTCCTACCAGTATGGTATTGATGTCAGTGTCGAGTTTCCCCGTATCTTGCTGCCTTTTGTCAACAACGAGCCGCGTCGCCGTCTGTCATCCGCTGCCCGTTCTCAGGAGCGAGACTCGCTGGGCATGGCGAGAAACCGCCGCCGTTCACGTCGGTTCTATTCTACTCCGTGGACCATTGCCAAGCTGTCGACCGACATTGTACGACGTCCCAACTATTACAAGATGCACATCGTGGCCGGAGAGTGGACCTACCGCTGGCAGACCTCGGAGAGCAGTCAGCACGAGATGTCGCCGCTGACGGTGAAATACCAGTATATGAACAGCCGCACGGAACAGCTCGAGGACATCCTGGCGGGAAACACCTACCTTAAAACGGCTATGGAAGACCGCTTCATTCCCAAGATGCGCTATTCATACATCTACAACAGTCCGCGAAATCATCGTAACCCGTTGCGCTGGGAAACCAGCCTGGAGGAAGCGGGCAATTTCACTTCCCTTCTCTTTATGATCAAGGGCGACAAATGGAGTACGAAGAACAAGACGCTGTTCAAAACCCCTTATTCGCAGTTCTTGCGTGCAGAGACTGACCTGACGAAGACATGGACACTCGACAAACAGTCGCAGCTCGTGGGTCATGTCAATGTGGGCTACCTCTACGGCTACGGCAATTCCGATGAGCTGCCCTTCAGTGAGAAGTTCTACGTGGGCGGTGCCAACAGTGTGCGAGCCTTTGCCGTGCGCAGCATTGGCCCTGGTGCCTTTCCGGGCTTCGACAGTTCAGGAAACCAGTTTGCCTACGTGATGTGCAACGGAAACCTTAAGGTGGTGATGAATCTGGAGTATCGTCGTCGGCTGGTGGGCAACCTTTATGGGGCATTGTTCCTTGATGCAGGCAATGTGTGGGACTCTTCTGACTGGTCTGTTAGTGAGGAGGAAGCCGAGAATGAACTGGGTTTATCCGACATACGAATATGGAACACCGAGACCAGCAAGATGGATTTCAAGCCCCGAAACTTCTTCCGCCAGCTGGCCACGGGCACGGGCATTGGCTTGCGCTACGACCTTGATTTCCTCGTCGTGCGCATTGACTGGGGCTTCGGTCTCCACGTGCCCTATGAAACAGGAAAGAGCGGCTATTTCAACATACCACGGTTCAAGGACATGCACACCCTGCATTTCGCTATCGGGTATCCGTTCTGACTTTCTTTTTTCCCCTCATTTTATGTACAAACCATTCTTTTTAAAGCGTGAGGTGCTCGTATTCCACCATTTTCAGCGGAAGGGCTACTCACTCTTTGCCTGTCTGGGTCGCGAGGTGATTATCTCGGTGCTCAGCGTGGCCACCCTCTCGTCGACGAAGGCCGCCGGCATCAGCGATGAGACGTGGCGCGTGGACTCTGCCGGACATGTCAGGGAGGTGCATCTCAGCGATGTCGGTGTCACCGGCTCGCGAGCGCCGCTGGCCACTACCCAGGCGGCGCGCATGGTAACTGTACTGAGCCGTGAGGACATTGCCCAGGCGCCAGTACAAAGTGTTAACGACCTGCTCAAATACGCTGTCGGCGTGGATGTGAGACAGCGTGGAGCCTTGGGCTCGCAGACCGACATCTCCATACGCGGTGGCACACAGGAACAAATCATCGTTCTGCTCAACGGCATTAACATTGGAGACCCGCAGACCGGCCACAACACCTTCGACCTGCCTTGTCAGCTCAGCGAGATTGTAAGGGTCGAGGTTCTCGAAGGCCCTGCCGGTCGTGTCTACGGCACCTCGTCGCTCGTCGGGGCCATCAACATCGTCACGGTCGGCCAAGTCCCTACAGGAACAGACGGCGAAGGGAAGCAATATTCCTCCATCAGTCCGTCCGGCGCTACCGTCCTTCTTGAGGCAGGTTCTTTCGGTTACACCAAAGCCGCCGCAACAATATCCTCTCGCTCCTCACCCCTCACCTCCCACCTCTCTGCCTCCTATGCCCGCAGCGACGGTTTCTCCCGCTCACGTGCCGGATGCCTGAATACCGGCTACAGCGGGTCGAAAGCCTTCTATCAGGGCCACTATGCTGTTGGCGGGGATGCGAAATCCCCAATCCGTGTGGGGTGGCACCTGGGGCTATCCGACAGCGGATGGGGCAGCGGCACCTTCTATGCCACGCCCCGTTGGCAGGCCGACGAGCAGTATGAGCACACCACGAAGTATTTCGCCGCCGTGCAGGCCGATCTTACCGCTCCTGTTGGCGGTGATTTGCAATCTCGGTTCCTCCACCTTCAGCCCGCCGTCTACTGGCAGCAGCACCGCGACCGTTATGAGGGCTATCGCGACCGGCCCGACCTTATGCCCTATAATTATAATAGGTGTAACGTCTATGGCGTGAAGGTCAACGGCTATTTCGACTCTTCGTTAGGGCGGACGGCCATCGGTGCAGAGCTGCGCAACGAGGACCTTGTGAGCAGCAATCTCGGAGAGCCCCTTTTCCGTACGCATCACATCGGCGGCACCGACCGCGAATACACCCTTGGCATCAACCGCACGAATATCTCGGCCCATCTGGAACACAATATTCTACTGCGGAGGCTGACCCTCTCGGCGGGCTTCGTGGCAGCGAAGAGTTCGTGGAGCGCGATGAACATAACCGTTTATCCCGGCATTGACATCAGTTATAACATCCCGTTCCATTCCCACTCTTCAAGCAGTTCAAGGTCATTTGCCCCCCCTGCTACCCTGAAACTCTTTGCCGGATGGAATACGTCCTTGCGCTTGCCTTCGTTCACCGAGATGTACTACAAGCTTCAGGGCTATGCCGCCGACCCGCACCTACAGCCCGAAGAGATGCAGGCCTTTGAGTTGGGAACGCAGCTGACAACGCCGCTCGTGCAGGCCAAGGCCTCGTTCTTCCACCATCGCGGGCGTAACATGATTGACTGGATTATGGACACCTCACAGGGCGATGCTGCCGTATGGCAGAGCGTTAACCACACACACATCAATACCACTGGTCTGGAGACGTCGCTTACACTGAGAACTCCCACCTCCCGACCCTCTACGCTCTCCATCAGCTACACCTATCTCACGCAGGACAAGAACTTGGAGCCGCATCTTGTGTCACAGTATGCCTTGGAATATCTCCGTCATAAACTTGTGGCCACCGTGCAGACCCCTGTCTGGCGCAGTCTCAGTGCCCGTCTCGGCTTTCGTTGGCAGGACCGCGTAGGCAGCTACACCACTTTCGAGGGCACCGTCTCCGACTACCGTCCCTACGTCCTTATGGACATGCGCCTCTCGTGGTCAGCACCCCGCTACTCTGTCTATGCCGAGGTGAACAATCTCCTTGACAACCGCTCCTACGTCGACTTCGGCAATGTGCCACAGCCCGGCGCCTGGCTCGTGTCGGGAGTGACCTTTCGGTTTGGCAAACCCTAAATCCAAAGCGGTCGTCAGGAATCATGCCCCTAAGATAAGCGTCGGTTATCTTCCTGACGGCCCAAGGATGGACTCGGTTAAAACTTGAACTCGAAAATCTTGTAAAGGAATTTAAGGCTGACGAGAAGGGAGTTCGTATAGATGCCGTTCTCGCGGCAAGCCCTCACGTCGTCCTTTATCAGTTGATAGCGGCTTCTCAGGTTGCGGGTGCTCAGGCCGCCGATGCGCATGGTGACAAAGTCCATGGGCAGGTATTTCGCCTTGATGTGGAAGGTGCGGAAGAGGCGCACCATCATCTCGTAATCAGAGCCGATCAGGTAGTCGGTCTTGTAAAGGCCGGCTCGATCAAACACCTGACGGCGGGCATAGAACGAGGGGTGGGCGGGCATGAAGCCGAAACGTAGCCAACGGGGATGGAACAGACGGGAAGAGTAGTAGCGCACGCACTTGTTTAAGTTGCTGTCGCGCACAAAGTGAATATCGCCGTAAATGGCATCGATGCTGGCGTCCTGAAACGCTGGGACAAACCGTTCTACAATGTCATCGGAGGTGAAGAAGTCATCGCTGTTGAGGATGCCGATAACATCGCCCGTAGCCATCAGGATTCCCTTGTTCATGGCGTCGTAGATGCCCTTATCCTTTTCTGAGGCCCATTTCAGGCGTCCATTGAAGCGTGGCTCCCACTCGCGGATGATGTCTATGGAGTCGTCTGTGGAGCCGCCGTCAATAACAACATATTCAATGTTACTGTAGGTCTGCGACATCACCGACCTAAGTGTGTGGGCCAGGGTGCGTCCGCTATTAAAAGCTACAGTGATAATGGATACTTTCATTGGATAGTTGTTGTATATATATAACTGCGATTATCAAAAAATATTGTATAAGTGCAGACTGGTAAGGGTAGTAATCAGTATGATAATGCTACCGAGCATGACCGCCATCCCGATAATCTGGTTGATGAGCTTGATGCCGTCGGTACTGAACTTCGTGCGTATCTGGTCAATAAGCCACGTCAGGCCCCACCACCACAACAGTGCTCCGCCCACGATGCTCACGAAGCCCGCCACCATGTCGACGGGCTTGTCGAGCTGAAGTCCGAAGGCAAACTGCGCATAGAGGGCCATGAAGAGGAAGATGATCAGCGGGTTGCTCAGCGTGACGAAGAAGGCCGTCACGGCATTGTGGGTCAGAGTCCCTTTCTGCTGTCCTGACACGCGAAGCTTGCGCGTGGGGTCTGTGCGGTAAGTATAATAGCCGAAAGCCAGCAAAAGCAGGCTTCCGGCTATCTGTAGGTAGAAACGGTTGGTATCGTTGCTTACGAAATCTACCACAAGTCCCATGCCCAGACCTGTGATTCCAGCATAAATCATGTCGCTGAGGGCGGCACCACAACCTGTAACAAAACCATACCAGCGGCCTTTGTTAAGGGTGCGCTGTACGCAGAGCACACCCACCGGACCCATAGGAGCGCTCGCTATGATACCAATCAGTATGCCCTTGAAGACGATGTCGAATATGTTTGGTATTGTGTTAACGTCAAATGGCATTTTATATGCTTTGTGCAATGTGCTGTTTATGATGCACTGTGCAAAGGTACAACTTTTTTACCATTTACGTCAGTCATTGTGGTTAAAGGAAGTTAAACACGCTTTCATGTTTGCAAAATTCCGTATCTTTGCAGCGATTAACACCATTTTATTTCAACTTTTGCAGCTCAGAATGATGCAGGTTGATAAACTTGAATCCTTTAAATGTAACCAAATAATTAACACTATGAACAATCAGACAGAAATGAAGCCATACGTTATTGGCCTCGACCTTGGAGGAACTAACTCCGTTTTCGGAATCGTTGATTCACGTGGTGAAATAAAGGCTACGACGGCCATCAAGACTGGCGGCTATGCTTCCGCCGAGGCTTACGTCAATGCCTGCGTGGAAGCTTTGCAACCCATCATCGAGCAAGTGGGCGGACTGGAAACCATTAAGGCAATGGGAATCGGTGCTCCTAACGCCAATTACTACACGGGCATGATAGAATATGCTCCCAATCTGCCTTGGGCCCATGACTCCAAAGTGCCTTTGGCACAGATGTTCAGTGAGCGATTGGGCAACATTCCCGTGGCGATGACCAACGATGCCAACGCAGCCGCCATCGGCGAGATGGTCTACGGCGTGGCCCGTGGCATGAAGAATTTCATCGTGATTACCCTCGGAACAGGCGTCGGCTCTGGTATCGTGGTCAACGGTCAGCTGCTCTACGGCCACGACGGATTCGCTGGTGAGCTGGGTCATGTCACGATGGTTCGCGGCGAAGAAGGACGCACTTGTGGTTGCGGTCGTAAGGGATGTCTGGAGGCCTATTGCTCGGCAACCGGCGTAGCACGCACGGCACGTGAGCTGCTTTCCAAGACCCAAAGGTCATCTATCTTGCGCGAAATGGACCCTGAGCAGATCACTTCCCTCGACGTTTCCATCGCTGCTGGCAAGGGTGATGAGTTGGCCAAGGAAATCTACGACTTCACAGGCAAGATGCTTGGCGAGGCCTGCGCCGACTTCACAGCTTTCTCCTCGCCCGAGGCATTTATCTTCTTCGGCGGCATGGTGAAGGCTGGCGAGTTGATTATGAAGCCAATCCGTGATGCCTACGATGCCCATGTCATGCCCATTTTCCGAGGCAAGGCAAAGTTCCTTGTCAGCGCCCTCGACGGTGCTTCGGCTGCCGTCCTTGGAGCTTCTGCCGTAGGCTGGGAAATCAAGTAAGGGAGTAGCTGGGACCCCCTTGAGAAAAAGCCGGTTTTTCTATGGGAAAAAGTAGTTCTTTCTATGGGAAAAAGCCGGTTTTTCTATGAGAAAGGTCCGGCCTGTCTATTTGAACGTCTTAAAGACCGATTCTGGTTAATCCACACAAGAGCCTACAATGGTTGTGCATACCATTTCTTCGTTGGCCGAGCCTGGGGCGCAGTTGTTCACCTCGCTTACCGAGGCCCAGCTGCGTAACCGTCTCGATCCGGAGAAGGGAATTTTCATTGCAGAGAGTCCAAAGGTCATCAACGTAGCCCTCGACCAGGGCTACGAGCCTTTGGCACTGCTTTGTGAGCAGCGTCATATTGAAGGCGATGCCGCAGGTATCATCAGCCGAATGAGTGATGCCGTTCCTGTTTATACGGGCAGCCGCGAGCTACTCTCCCAACTTACGGGCTACACGCTTACCCGTGGAGTGCTTTGTGCCATGCGCCGCCCTCAGCTTCCGTCGGTGGAGGCTGTTTGTCGCGATGCCCGCCGAGTGGTGGTCATCGATGGCGTGGTAGACACAACCAATATTGGAGCCATTTTCCGATCGGCGGCAGCACTCGGCATCGATGGCGTTCTTGTCACCCGCACGTCATGCGATCCGTTCAACCGTCGTGCCGTGCGCGTGTCGATGGGGTCGGTGTTCCTTGTTCCTTGGACGTGGTTCGACACCCCTCTCGACAGTCTCCATGCCTTTGGCATCCGCACGGCGGCTATGGCTCTCACCGACGAAAGCGTTCCCTTGGACTATCCTGCCCTCATGGCTGAGCCACGACTGGCCATCGTCATGGGGACGGAGGGCGACGGCCTGCCTCACGAAACCATAGCAAATGCCGACTACGTTGTGCGCATTCCGATGGCTCACAACGTAGACTCACTCAACGTCGCAGCCGCAGCTGCCGTGGCTTTCTGGCAACTGCGGGCGACATAATCACTAAAATCTTGTTACGATAAAAAAACTACTGCGTCAGCTGTCGTGCCCTTTCGAGGGCCAGGTCGATGTGGTTGCAGATGTTCTCCTCGCCGAGCAGCTGGGGGAAGTTGTTCTTTCTCAGCACGGCTTCCACTTTCTCGTTCACGCCAGAGAGCACAATTGTTATTCCCTCCTTCTGGCTCATCAGGCAGAGGTTCTCCAGGTTGTGGAGTCCTGTCGAGTCGATGAAGGGCACCTTACGCATACGGATGATGCGCACCTTCGGACGGTTGCCGTAACGACCCATGATATCCTCGAAGCGGTTGCCTGCGCCGAAGAAGTAGGGGCCGTTGATTTCGTAAACCTCCACGCCTTTCGGAATGGTGAGGTGTTCCAGGTTGCCGCGCTCCATGTCGGCATCCTCGTTCAGGTCTATCTCGTTGTAGACGGCGTGCACATCGGTGGTCTCACTCATGCGGCGCATGAAGAGCAGACAGGCGCAGATGAGGCCCACCTCGATGGCAATGGTGAGGTCGAAGATAATGGTGAGGAAGAATGTAAGCAGGAGCACGGTGATGTCGCTCTTAGGATTGCGCATGAGGGCACGGAACGAGCGCCAGCCGCTCATGCCGTAGCTCACCACGACGAGTACACCTGCCAGACAGGCCATCGGGATATATTGTGCCAACGGCATGAGGAAGAGGAAGATAAGCAGCAGCACCACGGCGTGGACGATGCCGGCGATAGGCGAGCGTCCGCCGTTGTTGATGTTGGTCATGGTGCGGGCAATGGCTCCCGTGGCAGGTATACCACCGAAGATGGGCGTTACGAGGTTGGCCACGCCCTGGCCTATCAGCTCGGTGTTTGAGTTGTGGTGGTCGCCGATAACACCGTCGGCCACCGTTGCCGAGAGCAGGCTCTCGATGGCGCCAAGCACGGCGATGGTCAAAGCTGGAGCCACAAGACCCTACTAGCAGATCGGAA
>ERZ809472.116-NODE-116-length-22526-cov-10.154644_pt1 | contig 22526 bp, 16 predicted proteins | sample MGYA00521274_ERZ809472 | MGnify/ENA primary metagenome ERZ809472 (study PRJEB31581, sample SAMEA3312791) | metagenome | study: EMG produced TPA metagenomics assembly of the PRJEB8939 data set (Metagenomic analyses of Rumen microbiomes reveals... | reverse complement strand
CACGACGCTCTTCCGATCTGCTAGTCCTTCACTCCCCTTTCACTCCCCTTTCACTCCCCCTTCACTCCCCCTTCACTCCCCCAAAACATCGCCCGAAACCCAGCACCCGTCGCTCAGCACCTTGAAGATAAGCCGCTCCTCCTCACTGAAGTCGGCATCGAAAATCTTGTCGCCGTTGGGAAGGAGGCGTAGGAACAGGCGGCACAGATAGGCCAGAAAACAGCTGGAGAGATAGAGCGGCACACCGTCGAAGCCCTCGTCCTTCTGGCCCTGATCCTGATACTGCTGCAGACCGTGGTAGATGGGGTGGCTGTGAATGCTCAGGTGGCGGTAGAGCATGTTCATGTCCTCCTGGCTCTTGCTGAAGAGGTAGCGCCAGGCCTGATTGTAGGACACACGGCGCACATCATACCGTCCCTGTCGCCAGAAGAAGGCGATGCAGCCGTTCTGCGTGGGCTTGTCGGTGGCAGTCCACTCGTCGAGCTTCTTATAGCACTCCATGCCCAGACGGGTGGAGAAGATGTTCTTCCGCAGCGACTCCAGCTCATTTTGTGCCTCGTCAGACCAGATGCCCGACAGCACATTCCCGTCGGCATCGAAGTCCAACAGGTTCTTCTTACTGTTGATCTTCCAGTAGTCCCACACCACGCTGCGCTCCTCCGCCGTCTTGGGATGAGCATAGAGGAAGTAGAACATCACTAAATGCTCGTAGGCCGAGCGTGTCAGCGTCATCGTCTTGAACTCTTCGTGCAGCTGAAACGCCTCGCCCTGGTATTTCAGCACGATACCCTCCTTCGTCAGCTTGTGGTTACACAGATGGGTGGACGTCACCCGCTCTATGAAAGCACTGGCCACCGAGAAGCGTTCTTCCTTCAGCCGTTCCTCGAAGTCCACAATGGTGTGGCAGATGACATGTGTGGCCATCTTCGTCACTAACTCGGAGAGCCTCAGACAGCTTTCCAACCTTTTCTGAGGCGGCAGGTTCCCGTTCAGGGGAGCCAAGGCCGTCTTAGACGCATCAACTATTTTCTTATCCTTCATCATCACAATCTTTTTTCATTACCATTAGTAACTTCCCTTTCACTCCCCCTTCACTCCCCTTTCACTCCCCCTTCACTCCCCAATAAACGTCGCCAGATCCATCGCGGTATGCGTCGCCAGAACCACGTGACGATTCGCCAGCGCCAGTCGATGACACGCACGTGGCGCCGCCGTTCTATCGAGTCCACCATGTCGCGGGCCACGGCAACCGGGTCGAGCAGCATGGGGTAGTGCCTGCCGTCGTTGAGCAGGTCGGTGGCCACGAAGCCAGGACGCAGGTCGGTGAAGTGGATGCCTAACCGACGAGCATTGGCCAACTGTTCCAACGCCTGTATGTAGGTGTTTTGGAGTGCCTTCGTGGCCGAATAGGCAGGCGCCGGCCCAAGACCCTTCGTGCCCGCGATAGAAGAGATGACGGCGATATGACCGCCACCTTGGCCGGCCATGTAGCGGAAAGCCGTGCCCACCATACGGGTAAAGCCCATGCCGTTGGTCTCAACGGTATGCAGTTCGATGTCCTCCTTCAGTTCACGGTTCTGGTGACCGATGCCCGAGGCATGGAAATAGAGGTCCATACCGCCCACGCGCCCCACAAGCTCTACCAGCCGCTGCCCTGCATCGGCATCACAGACGTCAATCTGGGCACGGTATTCAAACTCCGCCAGACGTTCCACACGGCGGGCCGCCACGCCCACCGTCCAACCTCTCTGCCTGAGCAGACGCGCCACCTCAAGCCCTATGCCCGACGAGGCTCCCACGACAATTGCTCTTCGCTCCATACCGTTTCCGCTTTCGTTCTCGTAAAAATTTGTGTGCAAAAATACGTTATTTCTGCCAAACTGCAAAATTTTCCACCCCAAATGTATGCGGTTTCAGGCAATTTGTTCATCTATTTATGCTTCTATCCAGCATATTCTATAAAGGTAAGGGTAAGAATAAACCCACCTAATTCGCCATGCGAATAGGGGTGTTTGCAACCATGCTTTAGGCAGAAAGTAGGGATAGTCCGGGGAAAAGGGTAGAGAGGCCCGTTCTAAGTCACAGTAAGGCCAGGGGCAAAGTTAAAACAACGTCATTGTTTGTTAAAACAAAGGCAATGAACGATAAAACAAAGACATTGTTTGTTAAAACAAAGGCATTGTTTTATGTTTTTCTGAAGGATACAATGAAAATTTCCAAAAGTCTACTCAACATCGACCCTGACAAACTCAGGACGGTCGTCGGGCTGGGCCGAGGTGACGGTGACATTACGGAAGTTGACGTTGCGGGCATGGCGCACGAAAAAGCCCTTGGCGGGCAGCACGCCCCACATCGTGGCTTCAGGATAGTCTTTCTCCTTCTCGTCTCCAGGAATGGGGACGGTTTCAGACGAGACTCCTCCCTGCTGGTGGATGGTAATGTCGGAAAGCCAGATGTCCTCAACAGGATGGCCAGGCAGACCGGTGATACTGCATCCTGTGCGTCCGGCATGGTTCACCGTGATGTTCGAGAGGTGAACACCGCGGATGGTCCCTACCCTGTCGACGGGCACGTCCTTGGCATAGCCGCGGGCACGGTTGCCCAAGCGGATGAAGATGGGCGACTCGGTGCCCTCGGCCACAATATTACTGACATGGACATTCTCCATCACGCCGCCGTCGGTAATCTCGAGCGAGATGGTCGACGTGCCGCGCTTCAGCGAGTCGCCGAAGAACTGTGTCGACTGGTCCTCGGAGGGCTTCACGATGCAGTTGGAGATATTGATGTTGCGGAAACCGCCATTGGTCTCGGTGCCCAACTTGATGGCGTTGCAATGACTGCTCACAATGCAGTTCTGGATGGAGACGTTCTCGCAGAGTCGCGGCGAGGTCGACTTCAGCGTGATGGCATCGTCATCGCTGTCGGCCAGCATGTCGCTGACGGTCACGTCGTGACATCCGTCGAGATCGAGGGCGTCGTTGTTGTAGTTGTTGCGGTTGAATACCTTGATGCCGCGTATCTGCACACGGTCGCAGGCTAAGTAGTGCTGCATCCAGCAGCCGCTGTTGCGCAGCGTCACGTCGGTGATGCGCACGTCGCTACACTGGATGAACCGCAGGAGGTGCGGGCGGGTGATGCCCTCGTCGTTCCACGAGAGTTTCTTGAACGCCGCGCCGCGCCCGTCGATGGTGCCATGACCGCTGATGCCCACATCCTCCATACCGTCGGCAAAGATGAGCTGCACCGTGGGACCCCACGTGCGCAGCGACAGGTAGTCGGTCGTCAGCTCGCGGTAGTCCTCCAGGCGGGTGCTGCCATAGAGCGTGGCACCCGTCTCCAAGTGCAAGTCAACATGACTGCGCAACACTAACGTGCCCGTGGTGAACATACCCGACGGCACCACCACGCGACCGCCGCCCTGGGCCGAACACTGGTCTATGGCCTGCTGGATGGCAGCGGTACTGAGCACCGTCGTGTCGCTCTTGGCACCGAAATCAACAATGTTGTAATCCTTAGCCGACGCGGCAGCACCCAGCATGCCCGCCAGCAAAATGCAAATGATTCGTCTGTTCATGCTGCAAAAGTACAACTTTTTTCACAAAATGCTTGCATCATTTACGGAATATTTGTATTTTTGCTGCATGATTGCAAAAAGACTCTTCACGACGGCGATGGCCTTGCTGGCCCTCAACGCCTCGCAGGCACAACGCCCGCTCGACTGGGGCGACCAGCTGAACGGCACGTACAAGAACCCTGTGCTGAACGCCGACTTCAGCGACCCCGACGTCATCCGAGTGGCTGACAAGTACTACATGGTGGCCTCCGACTTCCACTTCATGGGCATGCAAGTGCTGGAGTCGCGCGACTTGGTGAACTGGCAGATTATCAGCCAGATATACGACCGTCTGGACTTTCCCGGCTGGGATTCGAACGAACACTATGGCGGTGGCTCGTGGGCACCCGCCATACGCTATCACGACGGCCTGTTCTATGTTTATTTCTGCACGCCCGACGAGGGACTCTTCATGGCTACAGCCCGTGATGCCCGTGGCCCTTGGAGCGAGCTTCACCGTGTGAAGGCGGTGGAGAAATGGGAAGATCCGTGTCCCTTCTGGGACGACGACGGACAGGCCTATCTCGGACGCAGCCAGTATGGTGCCGGCCCTATCATCATCCACCGCATGAGTGCCGACGGCCGACAACTGCTCGACGACGGCGTGACGGTCTATACCGGTCCGGTGGCCGAGGGGACGAAGATCATGAAACGTCACGGCTATTACTATCTCATCATCCCTGAGGGCGGTGTCTGCTGCGGATGGCAGACGGTACTGCGCTCGCGCAACATCTACGGCCCTTACGAGAAGCGCGTGGTGCTGGAACAGGGCAGCACCGATGTCAACGGCCCCCATCAGGGTGCCCTCGTCGAGGCGACAGACAGCACCTGGTGGTTCTTCCACTTCCAAGAGACGCACCCCCGTGGCCGCGTGGTTCACCTGCAGCCCGCCCGCTGGAAGGACGACTGGCCGCTTATCGGCGTAGACATCGACGGCAACGGCATCGGCGAGCCGGTAGCGGTATGGCAAAAGCCGGTAGCGGTATGGCAAAAGCCGGTCAAATCCATCGTACCTAAAGCAACTATAGCATCGACAGAGGCGAAAGCGTCTAAGACCAAATCCCCTACCCTCTCTCCCGTCTGGCAATGGAACCACAACCCCGTGCCCTCTGCCTGGAGCCTCACAGACGGTGCATCCCGCCAACTGACCCTCCACGCCCTGCCCGCCGACAGCCTGAAAGCCTGCCGAAACATGCTGACGCAGAAGACCGTGGGCTACGAGAGCGAGGCGACCGTCGTCATCGATGCCTCTGGCCTGCACGACGGCGACCACGCAGGACTGCTCTGCACTGGCAAGCAGTTCATGGGCGTGGGCATCTGCCGCACAGACGGAAAACTTCATTTCTACCTCGAACAAAACGGGCAACGCGCCCTGCTCGGCCGTTGCCCAAAGAATAAAGCCTACCTGCGCGTCACCATCGACAGCGACCGTAACCTGCACCAGTTTGCCACCAGCACCGACGGACAACGTTTCTCTCCCGTCGGCAAGCCCTTCTCCCTGCGCATGGGCTACTGGAAAGGCTCGCGCATAGGCCTCTTCTGCTACTCCACGGAACCTACCGCTGGCGGCCAGGCCCGCTTTAGTTCTTTCAAATACGACATCTTGCGGTAGCAAGGAGGAACTGCTGGATGCCCTGGTGGTTGTTGTCCAAAGCCTCCACTTCACTCAGGTAGCGTTCGGCGTGTGCCTTGTCGCCCATGCCGTAATAGCCGAGGGCAAGCATGTACTTGCAATGGATGACGTTCTTCACGTCGAGGGAGTCGTCCCAGATAAGCAGGTCGGGCAGCGAGACGGCAAAGTAGTCCATCACCACCTTGTCAAACAAATGCTGTTTGCCATAGTTAAGGAGTTTGTTGAACAGCGTGCGTGCCTTATCCTCCTGACCCAAAGCACGATAGCAAAGACCGGCATAGAAAATCTTGTCGGGCTTGGCATCGTTGTAATACATGGCTGCGGCTGGCTCGGTGGGGCCTGCGGTTCCCTTTTCATAACACTCACGGGCCTGCTCCCGCATCGCTAACTTGTCGTAAGCCACTCCGAGCAGATAGTAGAAGTCGTTCTCCTGAGCCCCGTAGAGCTTACCCTCTCCGAGGTGGTGAGGATACTCCAGACACTCCTGCAACAATTTGATAGCCTTTTCGATTTCAGTACGGTCTGCATTTTCGGAAGAGGGGCAGGAGTCGAGGCACTGCTTGGCCAATCCCACGCGACAAATCTGGTACTGTCCGCTCACCTTGCCTTCACCGCCCTCCCAGGGATGGAACTTATGGGCATCGAGCTTCGCCATTGCCTCCTCGAAACGACCTAACTGGTTGAGGAGCGTGATTTCCTCTAAGACGAGGTCGTCGCGCTGTTGAATGAGCCTGGGGTATTGCTGCAGGAAAGCGAGACGCTCCTGATGGGGCCTGTGCAGACGTTTATAGAGCTGGTCAAGCTCCATGAGCATGCGGGCATCGCCCTTGTCAAGTTGGAAGGCACGCTCCATATACTCGACCGCCTCCTGCTGACGCCCCTGCTTATTGAACCGAGCCAAGGCGAGGTTGCGCCACACGGTGGGGAACGACGGGTCAAGGCGGGCCGAAAGTTCCCAGTTCTCGATGGCAAGGTCATACTGCCGCTTGTCGTAGTAGAGACAGCCTAAGTAATAGGGGGCACGGGCACCGTCGGGATTGATGGCCTTGGCGGTCTCAAGCACCTGCACATCCTCCAGACGGTTGGGGAAGCAGCAATAGCTATCCACCTCCTCTGCCCGAGCGAAGCACAGACGGGCCTCGTCAGACTGTCCCTGACGGCTATGGAAGTACCCTATATAATATAATGTAAGGGGCGACTGCTTCTCCAACTTCTTGGCCACGGCAGGAATGGTCAGCACCTGTCCAGCCTCCTGCCACGATCCAGCCTGGGCGTAGTCAAGGGCCAGCTCATGGTAGTTGTAGACATTGCCGTGCATCATCGCCACCATCTCCTTGAGCACGTCCTTGTCCTTGGTGAGCAGATACTGCTCGTAGCGGATGCCATAGTTGAAACGGTCGAGCTGCAGCGATTCCTTGATGAGTTGCAACCGGTCGTTGAGTTCCTTTGAACTGCCCATCTGCAAGCCGCCCTTCTGCTTGCTCTCCTGGAGAAGCCGCAGCACAGAGGCCTTCAGCGCACGTGCCTTGTGGTTACAGTTGTTGAAAGTGAGGCAGCGGTTCAGCTCGTCGAGGGCATCGTCCAGGCGGTTTTGGCTGACACTGATGCAGGCAGCCTCGAAATAACCCGCGTCAGCCCAGGCCTTGCACCACGTCGATTTCCAGAAAAGCTCGTAGGCCTCGTTGAGGCGGTATTGGTATTTCAGGCAGAGGGCGAGGTTGAAGATGGCCTCGCCCTCGTAGGGGTTGGGATTGCGCTTCTGCCATATCCTCACGGCCTTTCTCAAATAGGTCTCGGCCTTGTCGAAACGTCCCCGCCGCAGATACCACAGGCCCGCCTGGTTCAGACAGCGCACATCGTTTGGGTCTCGCCGCAGGGCCTCCTCGTAATAGTCGAGGGCCGACCATGTGGCATGACGGTACTGCTCCAGATGCAGTCCCGTGAGGTAGAGCTGGTCGTTGGTCTTGGTGTCCTCGGGCGAGAGGGCTGCCTCGGCAGCATCGGGGATGGGACGGATGTCATCAGGCTCAGCGTGCCACACCAAAGCCTCCCCTCCCCTCCCAAGGTGTGAGGAGTTGCTGCCTTTGCTGATGGTGAAGAGCAGGTCCTCCATCTTGGATCCCTTCACGTCGACCGTCTGCTCAAAGACCTCTTCGGGCGAGAGCGTCACCATTTGGTCGAAGTATTTCTCTCCCTCCTTGTTGCACAACGTCACCTGCACCGTCTGCCGTGACGTGGCCAGCACCTTGAAGGTAACCGTCTCGCCGATATGGTTCCCCTCGCTCTTTGGAGAGGAGTCAGGGGTGAGACCGGAGTTAGAGCCGATGCCAAATATAAAGTCCTTCGTCGCCTGCTTCACCATTCCTATCTCACGATAGGGCATGAAGTACTGCACGAACTGCTTCTCCTCGTAAGGCATCAGCCACGTAAAGTCAGGCTGGTTCTCCGTGTATACGCCCGCCATCAGCTCAATATAAGGTCGGAACCCGGTCTTCAGTGAACTGTGAACTGTGAACTCTGCACTCTGAACTACCTCGTCCGTAAGGTTCCTGTCCCACGCCCTTCCGAAGTCTCCGTTACCCCACGTCCACTGTTTCTTTCCAGGCGAGAAGTGATGACTGGCCACGTGGAGCATGCCGCCATGGGAGTCGTTCTCGTAGCCACCCTCGAAGTCATACTTTGAGTTCACGGCCATGTAACTCGTGGGCACCTTGATGTTCTTGTAGTTCGAGATGTCCACGCCGGCGGAGTAATCCATTTTATAATAGGTACCCGTGGCGATGGGGAAGCTGCTTACAGCACGCTTGCCATGATCGAACACCGCATTCACGTCGGGTGGGAACACACTCTGGTAAGCATCGTTCACCTCCACGGCAGGATTTGCCCACCAGAGGAAGGTCTGAGGCAGCGGCGTGCGGTTGCTCACACGCCCCTGAATCTCTAAATAGGCACAGCCGGGGCGAAGCGTGAAACCGGCAACACCCTTCTGATGGAACATGCGTTCCATCTCGTTCACCCACACCGTCACGCTCCCGTCCCCGTTCTCCACGATGGTCGTGTCGACGGGCATATAGGTCGATGGACGGTGGTGCTGGGGCCAGTTGAACTCAATGCCGCCACTCACCCACGGACCGAGCAGCCCTACGAGTGCAGGCTTGATGACATGGTTGTAGTAGACGAAGTGACGCTGCTTCACCTTGTCGTAGGCCATCTGTATACGCCCCCCCAACTCGGGTAGCACCATCACCTTGATGTATTCGTTCTCTAACCAGATGGCCTGCCACTCGTGTGGGGTCGGCTCGTCGGCTATCGACTCGATGACGGGATAAGGGTACACCACCCCACTCGACCCCTGATACACACGTTTCTCCAAGAACATCGGGTTCTTCTCTGCCTTCCCCACCTCGTAGGTCGGGATGGTCACCAGTTCTCTCCAAGCTTTTACTTCCATTTTATTTCCCGTTTTAGCTTTCTATTCTACGCCTGTTACGATTTCACCAACTCCCTTTCTAACGTTTCCAAGCTCTTTCCCTTCGTCTCAGGACAGCGACGGAAGAGGAAGATAAAGGCACTGGCACAGATGGCACTATAGATCCAGAAGGTGCCGCTGCTGCCTAAGGCGGCGTTCATCGAGGGGAAGGAGAACGTCAGCGTGCAACAGCCCACCCAGAGGGCGAAGGTGCAGGTGGCCATAGCGATGCCACGCACACGGTTGGGGAAGATCTCGGCCAGCAGCGTCCATGTGACAGGAGCGAGCGTCATGGCGTAGACGGAGATAGCAGCCACGACGAGGACAACCATCATCACCCCCTTCACCTCGAAGAAATAGCACGTGCCCAACGTCAGGTAGATAAGGCCGAGCCCGCCGGCACCGATCAACATCAGCGTGCGCCGACCCCACTTCTCAATGGTGTAGAGGGCCACGATGGTAAACAGGACGTTGGCAATGCCCGTAATGACAATGTTGATAAACATGCCGTCGACATCGAAACCCGCTCCGGCAAAGATCTCCTGCGCATAGTTAAAGATGACGTTCGTGCCGCACCACTGCTGGAACACAGCAATGACCACGCCCAACAACAACACACGTCCATACTTCTTCTGTAGCAGTACCCCTATCCCCGCCTGTTTCTCCGTATGCTGCGACTCTGTCGCAGCCCTCATCTTCAGAAACACCGGACTTTCAGGAATAAAGAAGCTCATCACGAGGAAGAGCGCTGCTGGCAACGTCTCGGCCCAGAACATCCAGCGCCAGCCCCACGCCACATCCCACGTCATGTTCTCGGCAACGCTGGTATCGCGGGCCAGTAGCATGTTCACAATCTGCGCCCCTAATATGCCTAACACGATGGTCATCTGGTTCAGACTGACCATACGCCCGCGGATGGCCGCCGGACTCACCTCGGCGATATACATCGGAGCCAAGGCCGAGGCCACGCCGATGCCCACACCGCCCACAAAGCGCGCTATATTAAATAAAGTGAAGTCGTTGAACGCCCCCGTGCCGATGGCCGACACCGTGAACAGCACCGCCGACAACATCAGCAACGGCTTGCGGCCGTAGCGGTCGGCAGCAGCGCCAGCCACCATAGCCCCTATCAGACAGCCCACCAAGGCCGTCGTCATGGCCACACCCTGCATCAACGGCGAATCGGAGATACCGAAATACAACTCATAAAAAGGCTTCGCACCACCAATGACCACCCAGTCATAGCCAAAGAGCAGACCGACCATGGCAGATACGGCGCAGATAAAATAAAGAAATCCTTTGCTGAATCCTTGCATTTTTCTAATAACAAATGGTTTTCGGGCGCAAAGGTACTACTTTTTTTCGCAAATGTCAAATTCTTTTACTCCCCATTTTGCCCCAAAAAACTTAAGTTATGTTATTTTATACTACAAAATATTACGTATATGAAATAATATTCGTAATTTTGCACCCAAATTTTAGTTCTCTTACTATCAAAAAGAGAGCCTTAATAGATAGAAGTCCAGATATGAACGCATTGTATAATGCTAATATCAAGGATGTTAGCCGTATAGGCCGCACAGGATTTACCTCCTTTGCCTTCCCCGAAGCCAAAAGCTCAAAAACTGGGGAGTCGGTAAGATATATCGACTCTCCAGATAAACAGTGGTATGTGCTCCGCATCAAGTATGGCCAGACACAAGTCGTGGCAGACTCCATGATCGACAATGGCACATACGTCTATTTAGCCAAAGTATGGAAAGACATCAGGGACAAAGAAACGGGCAAGAAGCAGCGCCGGCTACTTCCTTTCATGAACCTTCTGTTTGCATACCTGACGGAGCAAGAGGCCGAAAAATATGTGAAGGAAGCGATGGTGTCAAAGTACACCACCTACTACTATAATCATTTCTCCATCAGCGAGAAAGGGTACAACCCACCGCTCACCATCAGCTCCAAGGACATGGAACCCTTCGTTCGTGCCACAGCCCTCCAAGATGAGCACGTCATGCAGGTCGACCTTAAAGAATGTCGGTTCATCTCCGACGACATCGTCCGTGTCACCGAAGGCCCTTTCGAGGGAGTCACAGGCCGTGTCGCACGCATTGCTGGTCAAAGAAGGGTTGTCGTCAATATCAAGGGGCTGGACACTGGCATCAGCACCGCCTATATCCCGCCCTACTGTTTAGTCAAAATGGAAACAGAGTAGAAAAGACGATGAAACCAACACTACCATCGGTCGTGAAAAATAACGGTAGGCTTCCCTACTAAATACGCAAAAAGTAATACTCATTATGAAGAACTTATTGATACTATTGATAGTACTTGTGACTTGTTCCTGTTCCCACTACAAGGACATTCCCTATTTCCAAAATGCGGCGGAGTATAACGGAACGGGAAAGGGATTCCTTTATGATATGACCATTAAGCCGAAAGACATCCTCCATATCTTCGTCTTTTCGAGTAGTGGAGACGAGATAGCAGGATTGTTCAATAACAGAGAACGAGTAGGATTATCATCTGGCGATAGGACAATCAGCGATCAAGGTCGTGGAGGCTTCTATAAATACCTCGTAGACAACCAAGGTGAGATAGAATTCCCTGAAATTGGCAAGGTAAAATTAGAAGGAATGACGCTGGAACAAGCCAGTGAGGAGATGAAGAAACGCCTCGCACCCTATTTCAACGATAATTCCGACTTTATTGTCAATGTGAGGATGGAAAATTTCTATGTAACGGTGACAGGTGAAGTCAAAAACCCAAATAGTTTTTCTGTCTCACGCAACAAGATGACCATCCTTGAGGCTTTAGCCCAGGCTGGTGACATGACAATCTACGGCAAACGCGACAATGTGAAGATACTTCGGGAACTACCAGATGGCACCTACGAAGTCCATGAACTGGACCTGCGTGATGCCAACATATTGGATTCTCCGTATTATTATCTTCAGCAGCGCGACATCGTCTACGTAGAGCCCAATGAGGCAATGGTGCAAAACGCGAAGGTGGGAACCACCACCCGTCTCTGGGTACGCGGTGTAAGCATCACCATATCCCTTGGTTCACTGCTCTATAGAGTACTCGAATAGACACTTTCGACTACTTCTTCAGAAGGATTGAACGGCTTTTTCGTGTAGATTAAACGGCTTTTTCGTACTGATTAAACGGCTTTTTCGTGCTCACCAAACCGAAATATGATAATTGTCATGTTGCGCAATTAAAATGTGTGAGGGGCACGTCAGGGGCATATTAGGGGCACGCTTCAAATCTTCCTAAACACCTCTGTTTAAGGATATTATGAGTGATTTGGGGCAGAGGGGAGGGTAAAACTCACAAAATTATCATTTCATTTTAATTGCAGCCATCATTTCGAGATGATGAATTGTGGCATGCAAATCTTATATGTAGTCAAGAATAATAGTTATTATATGAAGAAAGTAATGTTAGTGTTTGGAACGAGGCCAGAAGCCATCAAGATGTGCCCGCTGGTAAAGGAGTTCCAAAAATACCCAGAGCAGTTTGAAACGATTGTTTGTGTAACGGGACAGCATCGCGAGATGCTAGACCAGGTGCTGCGTATCTTTGAGGTGGTGCCTGATATTGACCTGAACATCATGAAGCAGGGGCAGGATTTATATGATATTACTGCACGTGTACTGACGGGTATGCGTGACGTGCTAAAAGAGATACAACCCGATGTCGTTTTGGTACATGGTGATACCACCACCAGCACGGCTGCTGCCCTCGCTACGTTCTATCAGCAGATTCCTGTTGGGCACGTGGAGGCCGGTCTGCGCACACGCAATATTTATAGCCCTTGGCCTGAGGAAATGAACCGTCAGATTACGGGTCGCATAGCCACATACAATTTTGCACCTACTCCTCTTAGCGAAAAGAACTTACAAGAAGAAAAGGCTCATGGTCAGATATTCGTTACTGGCAATACCGTGATTGATGCGCTTCACATGGTTGTGGATAAACTGAAGACTGACAAAGCTCTGGCAGATGAGCAAATCAATGTGTTGAAGAATGCCGGTTACGATGTGACAAGACTTGATAATGGTAAAAAGCTTGTACTTATTACCGGCCACCGCAGGGAGAACTTTGGTGAGGGTTTCATCAGCATGGTAACAGCTATGAAGGATCTCAGCGATAAGTATCCTGATGTGGACTTTGTTTATCCCATGCACCTGAACCCCAATGTGCGCAAGCCTATTCACGAGGTGTTTGGTGAGGATCTCACACGTCCCAACTTCTTCTTTATTGAACCTCTTCAGTACTTGGAGTTTGTTTACTTGATGGAAAAGAGTACTGTTGTGCTTACAGATAGTGGCGGTATTCAGGAAGAAGCTCCAGGACTTGGCAAACCGGTATTGGTTATGCGTGATACCACTGAACGTCCTGAGGCGTTGAAGAGCGGAACTGTTCATTTAGTTGGCACCAACCACGACCTGATAGTCTTAGAGGTTAGTACGTTGCTCGACGATGCTGCCGCATACGAGCGCATGAGTAAGGCCGTCAACCCCTATGGTGACGGCAAAGCCTGTAGTCGTATCGTTCGTGCTTTGAATGGAGAGCAAGTCGAACGCTACGAAGTAAAATAGTTTTTAATGAATAATTCGTGACCATTCGTGTTTGAAAATAATATAATTTAAGAAATATGATTAACGTAATTGGCTTAGGCTACATTGGCCTTCCGACAGCCCTTATGATGGCGTCGCATGGTGTTGAGGTAATTGGCACCGATTATAACAAAGAGTTGGTGGCAACACTCAACGCTGGTAAAACAACTTTCAAGGAAGATGGTCTGGATGAACTCTTCCAGGCTGCAGTGCAGGCTGGTATTAAGTTCACAACCGAGTACCAGAAAACAGACATGTACATTGTCTCTGTCCCTACACCTTACGACAAGTTCAGTAAGAAGGTGGATGCATGCTATGTAGTTGCTGCTGTCAAGGAAGTAATGAAGGTATGCCCCAAAGGAGCTACTGTAGTTGTAGAAAGCACTGTAAGTCCTGGAACCATTGATAAGTTCGTTCGTCCCGTCATCGAGGCCAACGGTTTCAAGATTGGTGAGGACATTAACCTTGTCCACGCTCCTGAGCGTATCATTCCTGGCAACATGGTCTATGAGCTGCTACACAACAATCGCACCATTGGTGCAGACTCCAAAGAGATAGGTGAAAAGGTAAAGAGTTATTATGCATCCTTCTGCCAGGGCGAAATTGTTGTTACTGACATCCGTACAGCAGAGATGACCAAGGTGGTTGAGAACACCTACCGTGCTGTGAATATTGCCTTTGCCAATGAACTCAGCCGCATCTGCCGTCATGACAATATGGATGTGTATGAGATTATCAAGATCTGCAATATGCACCCGCGTGTAAACATTCTCCAGCCCGGCCCTGGAGTGGGTGGCCACTGCATCTCTGTTGACCCTTGGTTCTTGGTTGGCGACTATCCTCAGCTGGCAAAGGTGATTGACGAAAGTATGAAGACCAACGATTATCAGCCCGTGTTCGTGCTTGAAAGAATCCATGAGATTATGGAGGAACACGGCATTACTGATAACCGTCGTGTGGGCCTCTATGGTCTGACTTACAAGGAGAACGTGGATGACATCCGTGAAAGCCCTACCCTCCAGATGCTCGATATTCAGGAGCGTCATTTGGCACGTCCGCTCAAGACTTTCGACCCCTTCTTTACTCAGAAGGAGATTGTTAAGAACCAGATTCTGGACTTTGATCAGTTCTTGAACGAGGTTGATATGGTGGTCATTATGGTGAAGCATGACCATATCAAGCAGAATTGGGACAAGCTGAAGGGTAAAGTAATTTTGGATTGCCACAATATTTGTCCGCTGGAGGGTGTTTATCACATCTAAGCAATAAGGATTTCTGGCAGCACAGGTGGAACGAAAGTTTGCAGTTCGATACTGCCTGCCAGAACAAATAATTATACTTTATATGAAAGGAATAGTATTAGCTGGAGGTTCTGGCACCAGACTTTACCCTATTACGAAGGGTGTGAGCAAACAAATGCTCCCGATTTATGATAAACCGATGGTGTATTATCCCATCAGTGCGCTGATGCTGGCGGGAATACGTGATATCCTGATTATCTCTACACCGTATGACCTTCCTGGCTTCAGGCGACTCCTTGGCGACGGCTCTGACTATGGTGTACATTTCGAGTATGCGGAGCAGCCTTCGCCAGACGGGCTTGCACAAGCATTTATCATAGGTGAGAAGTTCATTGGCAAGGATAGTGCTTGCTTGGTTCTTGGAGATAATATCTTCTACGGCTCTGGTTTTACAGGTCTGTTAAGGAGAGCTGTTAAAGATGCAGAACAGAATAGCAAAGCCACGGTATTTGGATATTGGGTCAGCGATCCTGAGCGTTATGGCGTGGCTGAGTTTGATAAAGATGGCAATTGCCTCTCCATTGAAGAGAAACCCAAGGAGCCTAAGAGCAACTATGCTGTTGTGGGTCTTTACTTCTATCCCAATAAGGTAGTTGATGTGGCTAAACACATCAAACCCAGCGCACGTGGCGAATTGGAGATTACTACTGTAAACCAAGAGTTTTTGAAGGATGGCGAATTAAAAGTGCAGGTCTTTGGACGCGGTTTCGCATGGTTAGATACAGGAACTCATGATTCTCTGGCTGAAGCAAGTACTTTTGTTGAGGTTATAGAGAAACGTCAGGGACTGAAGGTCGCTTGTCTGGAAGGCATAGCATACCGCAATGGTTGGATCAGTGAGGAGCGAATGCGTGAAATAGCACAGCCTATGCTAAAGAACCAGTACGGACAGTATTTGCTACGCGTGATTGATGAGATGAAGGAAGAAATTAATTCAAATACTTTCACTCATCCTGAAATGTCTATAATCAATGCATAAAAATAGATTTAAATATGTCTGAGAAACAAATTACCGTCACCTCGCCGTTGCTGCCTGACCTCGACGAGTTTAATGAGATGCTCAAGGAGATTTGGGCAAGCAAGTGGATTACTAATAATGGTCAGTTCCATAAACAGTTAGAGAAAGCTCTTGCTGAGTATTTAAAGGTACCTTATATTAGCTTATTTACTAATGGAACACTCCCATTGCTTACTGCCTTACAGGCATTGCGTATTACAGGTGAAGTAATCACAACACCTTATAGTTTCGTGGCCACTACTCATAGCATCTGGTGGAATGGATGTAAGCCGGTCTTCGTAGATATAGAAGAAGAAACTTGTGGTATAGACCCAGAAAAGATTGAGGCTGCAATTACTCCCAAAACCACTGCTATTATGCCAGTGCATTGTTATGGTAAGCCTGTAAACACTGAGGCAATTCAAGCTATCGCAGACAAGTATGGTTTGAAGGTAATCTATGATGCAGCACATGCCTTTGGTGTTGAGGTGAATGGAAAGAGTATCCTTACAGAGGGTGATATGTCAACCCTGAGCTTCCATGCCACCAAGGTTTATAATACTCTTGAAGGTGGGGCGTTGGTAATGCATGATGAGCAAACCAAGAAGCGTATTGACTACCTGAAGAACTTCGGTTTTGCCGGGGAAACAGAAGTAGTTGCGCCTGGAATTAATAGCAAGGTGGACGAGGTGCGTTCTGCATACGGCTTGCTGAACTTGAAGCAAGTTGATGCTGCAATAGAAGCACGACAGAAAGTCGCACAGAAGTACCGTGGAGCATTGCGTAATGTTCCTGGTGTACGTTTCTTTGACGATATGCCCGGTGTGCGTCATAATTATAGCTATTTCCCTGTATTTATCAATGCTGAAGAGTTTGGCATGACTAGAGATGAGCTTTACTTCAAGATGAAAGAAGCAAATGTACTTGGTCGTAGATATTTCTATCCGCTTATCAGTACGTTTAGTACTTATCGGGGCCTGCCAAGTGCTGCACCAGAGAATCTGCCAGTGGCAACACGTTTGGCTAATGAGGTGATTTGCTTACCTATGCACCATGAATTAAGCGAGGGAGATTTGGATCGTATATTAAGTTTGATTGTTAAATAATGGCGCAGAAAAAGATAATGCTCTTGGGTGGCTTGCGCTACCTGAAACCAGTGATTGATGCAGCCCACAAGCAGGGTTACTATGTGATAACGGCAGACTACCTGCCAAATAATATTGCTCACAAATGGAGTGATGAGTATTGTAATGTAAGTATCATTGACAAGGAGGCTGTTCTGAAAGAGGCTCAAAGGCTCCAGATTGATGGTATCATGTCGTTTGCCTGCGACCCTGGCGTTGTGGCAGCAAGCTATGTACAGAACAAGATGGGGCTGCCAAGTTTTGGACCGTTTGAGTCTGTTGAGATTCTGCAGAACAAGGATAAGTTTCGTGCTTTCTTAGCCAAGAACGGTTTCAATGTTCCGCAGGCAAAGGGCTTTGATAGTGTTGAGGCTGCCATGGAGGAAATCTATTGGTATCCTTGGCCTGTGATTGTTAAACCTACTGATGCGGCTGGCAGTAAGGGCGTGACCCGAGTTGATAAAGCAGAAGATTTGAAACCTGCCTTGGAGTATGCTATGGAGCATAGCATTTCTGGTCATATCATTGTTGAGGAATTTATTGATAAGCAGGGATGCTCTTCTGATACTGATAGTTTCTCTGAAGACGGTAAACTGAAGTTTGTTAGTTTCTGCGCCCAGCGATTTGACGTGGAGGCAACCAATCCATACACACCTGCAGCTTATTCTTGGCCTTCAACTTTCACTAAGGAACAGGAAGAGTATCTGACTTCTGAGATTCAGCGACTCATCACGTTACTCAATCTGAAGACTGTTGTATATAATATTGAGGTTCGTGTTGCTCCTAACGGCAAGCCATACATCATGGAATTAACACCTCGTGGAGGCGGTAATCGTTTGTGTGAGATGTTGCGCTATGCAACGGGTGTGGATATGATTACAGCCATCACACGTGCGATGGTTGGCGACCCTATTCTAGAACCTATAGAGCAGAAGCCTTACAATGGCCATTGGGCAGAGATTATCCTGCATGCTGATAAGACAGGTAAATTCTATGAATTGGTGATTGGTAAGGACGAGTATAAGAATTACGTAGTAGAGACCGATCTTTGGGTGAAAAGGGGAGACCATGTTGAATCATTTGAAGGAGCCAATAACGCAATAGGCACATTAGTGATGAAATTTCCAACTGCTGAAGAACTTGAATATGCAATCACACATCAGTCCGACTGGTTACAAGTTGTTGTGAAGTAATAATAAAAATATCAAAGAATGAAGATAATAGTTTTTGGTGCTACTGGTGGAATTGGTGCTTATACAATCATGCACCTGCTGGATACAAAGAAATACGAACTGATAGCAGTCGGTCACAGAAAAAGCGACAATGGCTTTTTCGAAGACTATTGTATCCCATATTATAGCGTTGATTTAGCAGACTATAAGACATTCAATTGCCTGCCAAAGGATGATGTGGCTGCTGTAGTAAATTTGGCGGGTGTACTTCCTGCTATCAAGTATGATCCTCGAATGTATATTAGTTCGTTCACGATGGGCCAACTGAACGTGCTGGAGTATATGCGCGAGGTCGGCTGTAAAAAGATTATCTTCGCCCAAACACCTGCTGACTTGTGGTACCTTCAGAACACTACAGAACCTATGCCTGCTGATGCACAACGTAGTTTTCCCCCGTCCACAGATCATTCAATATACACTATAGCTAAGAATGCTGCCATAGATATTACACAGTATTATCAGAATACTTTCGAAATTCAGTGGTATGCACTTCGTTTCTTTAATGTTTATCTTTATAATCCCAACCCTTATTATCATGTCGATGGTATAAAAAGATGGATTTCCTTTAGATTATTAATTGAAAAAGCCAAAAAAGGCGAGGATATCGAAGTCTGGGGTGACCCTACACGTAGTAAGGAGATGGTATATGTGAAAGATGTGGCACAATTGATAGCTCAGTGTATTGAAGATAAAAATCACAGAGGTGTTTACAATGTGGGCAGCCTACATCAAGTGACGCTTGAAGAGCAAATCGATGGTATAATTGAAGTGTTCACCGAAGAAAAGAAGTCACAAAAGATTTATCGCCCTGATAAGCCCGATGCGCTCTTTAATCACCTGGATATTACTAAAACAATCAAAGAACTTGGTTATGCTCCTAAATATAGCTATATAGACTGGTTAAAAGATTTCAAAGAAGAGGAGGAAAAGGAAAGGTTTGAACAATTGTGGGGACGTAAAGTTTATTAAATAAGTCGCAAAGCAGATGGCAGAACAAAGTTTAAAAGATAAGACGGTTAAAGGGACTTTTTGGAGTGCAGCAGATTCTGTGTTGGCACAGGTGGTTACCTTTGTGGTGGGTATAGTTCTTGCCCGTTTGCTAAGTCCAGAGGAATACGGTCTGATTGGACTAGTCTCTATCTTTACAACAGTGATGCTGGGTGTCGTGGATAGCGGCTTTTCTAATGCTCTTATTAGGAAGAAGGATGTGACGAAGGAGGACTATAACACGCTGTTTCTCTCCAATTTATTTATTAGTATAGCACTTTTTTTCCTTCTTTTTATTTGCGCCCCATGGATTTCTCGGTTCTTTGAACGCCCCCAGCTTGTTGTGCTTATCCGAGTGATGGGATTAATACTAATCCTGCAGGCACTTTCTATAGTTCAGAACACTATACTTACTAAACGAATAGACTTTAAGACCAAAACAAAAGCCTCTGTTATTTCTGCCGTGATTAGTGGTGTCATTGGAATAGCAATGGCATTAGCAGGTTCGGGGGTTTGGTCTTTGGTAGCACAGCAATTGTCCCGCCAATTGATATACTCGATTCTTCTTTGGATATTTAACAAATGGTGGCCTCAACTTAAACTTAACATCGAGAGTTTTAAATATATGTGGGGCTTTGGATGGAAATTGTTGGTTAGCGGTTTATTGGATAATATCTGGAAGGAGCTTTACCAGGTGGTTGTAGGTAAGTTTTATAGCCCAGCAGCCCTTGGTCAATATACCCGTTCGAGACAGTATGCTACGTTGTTTTCCAGCAACCTCACGGTTATTGTGCAGAGGGTAACATACCCTGTGTTAGCTGAAATACAGACAGATCAAGAGCGCATGGTTAGTGGTTACCGGCGTATTATCAAAACGACAATGTTTATAACTGCGGTTATTATGCTTTTTATGGGTGCTGTTGCTGAACCTCTTATCTATTGCTTAATAGGGCCTCAATGGTATCAGGCTGCTACTTTCCTGCCTTTGATATGTATCAGTATGTCACTATATCCATTGCATGCCATTAATCTTAATATGTTGCAGGTACAAGGAAGGACAGACATATTCTTATATCTGGAAGTGATAAAAAAAATTCTAGCAATTGGTCCTATTTGCTTGGGCATTTTCGTGGATATTAACTGGATGCTGATAGGTTCGATTATCGTGGGTGTTCTTTCTTTCTTTTTAAATAGTTATTATACAGGAAAGAAGCTAGGTTATTCTTCGTGGATGCAGTTGAAGGATGTGGCGCCAAGCTATGGACTTGCCGCGTTTATCTCCCTTTCTGTCTATTTCCTAAAATATTTACCTGCTACATATTGGGTTATTCTTCCTTTACAAGTATTGGTTGGTTCATGTGTTCTATTTGTAGTATGTGAAAGAATAAAACTACCAGAATTCTTGGAAATAAAATCTATAGTATCAGCCTCTTTTAAAAGAATCATAATGCATAAATAGAAAAACTACGAGAATGGAATACCTTGAAAAAAGGAAAATACATTTTTTACACATCGTCAAAGATGAAAAATTCTTTGATGGAGTCATCAATGCATTCGAATCAGAAGAACGCTTTGATAATAGAAGTATTTTAGTAGTTAATAGTGCGGAATATAAATTTATCCGTATAAAGCAGACTGCTAAGGTAGAACTTCTTTGGAGCTGGGAAATGCTGCGAGATTGTTTGGAATCGTCAAATTATGATGCCATCTTTTTTCATTCTCTCTCTGCAAGTCAATATAAGTATTTCCAATATATACCTAAAGACAAAATTGTTATTTGGTGGAGCTGGGGGTTTGATATATATAATGAAAGTCATGGTATGAGCCCTTTGATTCAAATGGATCCATATAAACCACTAACATTAAAACTATACAATGAAAGAAGGAAAAATATACTTTGTTGTGTAAAGGATATGTTCACTTATATAAATGGACTAATAGATAAGAAACGATACTACCGCCTTCGAAACAGTGCTATTTCTCGAATAGATTTCTTTCAGCCGGTTATACCATTGGAATATCAAATTATGAAAGGAGTAGATGGATTTAGGGCAAAAGAATTTTACTATCCCCGGTGCTTCATGTCTTATCAAGTTGACACAAAGTGCGAAAAAAGAGGTGATGGCGCCATTTTAATAGGCAACTCTGCTACATATACGAATAATCATGTTGATATTTGGGATAGTATTAGAAATTTTGTTCCCCATGATAGAGATGTTATTATCCCTGTAAATTATGGTTTTCAGTGCTATACAAAGAAAATTGCAACGAGAATCCAATCAAAGAATCATAACATTCGGTTTATTTTTGATTTTATGCCAAGAGACGAGTACTTTCAGCTATTAGATGATTGCTCGTATGCTGTCTTTGGAGTTATTCGCCAACAAGCTATGGGAAATATAAATTATTGTCTTAGCCATGGCATGAAAGTATTCTTATACCGTGATAGTATGGTTTATCGTTTCTTAAAAGATAATGGTTATGTGGTTTTCGCAATAGAGGAGATTGATGAGAGTAGTTTTACACGCCCTTTAACACAAGATCAGTTGCGGCAGAACTCAATAGCATTTGAGAGAGAAAAAGAATATATCAATAAAACCCGCGAGGAGGCATTTGAAATGATAATAAAGAAATGCAATCAATTGGAGGCAGATTAATAGTAGTGATATGTATAAGATTTCAAGAGTATAGAAAAGAATCAGTGTCGATATGGAATACGCTATTATAATTGTATTATTATTATATGGAATCGTAAAATACGATTATAAAGGAAGAACTGATAAGAATGGAATCTATTATAAATTGATGTATATTCTTATGGTTCTGATGTCTGGACTTGTATATAGAGTCGGGGCGGATTTGGTGGGTTATGAGTCATCTTATTACTTTAACTATCAAGGGGAACTAAACTATGGAATTAGCGATTTGTTCACTTTTTCTCGCTCGCAACCAGGTTGGATTTTATTATCATCTCTTTTTTATAAATGTGGGGCTAGCTTTACCTTCTTCAAAGTGGCTCAAGCTGCTTTTTTTCAATTTGCAGTTTTTTCTACCATAAAAAAATATACAACTTATAAATATACAGCATTACTTCTGTTTTTTGTGTTTCTCTTTCCACATGTGAATTTTAATGTAATTAGAGAATCATTTGCAATTAGCTTCTTTTTATTAAGTATAACTCATCTTATAAATCGAAACTGGATAAAGTACTCAGCTTATATTTTTTGTGCTTTTTTGTTTCATGCGGGTGCAGTTATTCTTTTCCTATTCCCACTGATTTTCTATCTCGAATTTAATTCTACAAAAAAAGTCATAATTATAGCAGCAATCTTTTTTATCTTGTCATTAGTAGCTGCAAGTTTAAACCTTACGAAAGCATATATGGATTTTGTGTATTCAACAGGTAATGCTGGCTTAATTGAACAATCGGAGTATTATTTCTTAAGAGACAGATATACCCTTACTAGTATTGATAATATTGGTAAGTCCCTGTTGTTCTTTGTACTAGCAGATCGGAAGAGCGGTTCAGCAGGAATGCCGAGACCGAT
>ERZ809472.115-NODE-115-length-22629-cov-8.675379_pt1 | contig 22629 bp, 19 predicted proteins | sample MGYA00521274_ERZ809472 | MGnify/ENA primary metagenome ERZ809472 (study PRJEB31581, sample SAMEA3312791) | metagenome | study: EMG produced TPA metagenomics assembly of the PRJEB8939 data set (Metagenomic analyses of Rumen microbiomes reveals... | reverse complement strand
GGAGCAGCTATAGTAGCCGGTCTTAGTGATGCCGCTATGTTCACAGTGGGTGGTATTTTGTCCTCACAGGCGTCTAACGAAGTAAGGAAAGCAACAGATCGAGTAATTGACACACATTACGATGCTCCTATTTCCGAAGCTATGAGAATTACTGGCAGATAAAAGGAGATAAAAAAATGGCACTATCTAACACCGCCGTTCCGAAATACTACGGCGAGTTTAGAGACGCCGTTATAAGAGGTGAGATACCAGTCAATCGACACATTTCTATGGAGATGAATAGGATTGATGATCTTATTAAAAACCCGGGAATCTGGTATGATGATCAGGCTGTAGAGGGTTTTATTAATTTCTGTAATGCTGAATTGACTACAACAGACGGCAGCGACCTCGAATTATTAGATACATTTAAACTCTGGGCAGAACAGGTTTTAGGCTGGTATTACTTCGAAGAAAGAAGCGTATATGAGCCTAATGAAGATGGCCACGGAGGACATTATGTAAGACGAACAATCAAGAAGCGTCTTATTAATAAACAGTATCTTATAGTAGCAAGAGGCGCTGCGAAGTCTATGTATGACTCTTGCTTCCAAGATTATTTCTTGAATGTTGACACATCAACAACACATCAGATTACAACCGCTCCGACTATGAAACAAGCGGAAGAGGTATTATCTCCGATTAGAACTGCTATAACCCGTGCTAGAGGTCCGTTATTTAAGTTCTTAACTGACGGTTCCCTCCAGAATACAACGGGTTCAAAAGCTAATAGAACTAAATTAGCATCTACTAAGAAAGGAATCGAAAATTTCTTAACTGGTTCCCTTTTGGAAATCAGACCGATGACAATTAATAAGTTACAGGGTTTAAGAAATAAGATTTCTACAGTAGACGAGTGGCTCTCCGGAGATATCAGAGAAGATGTTATCGGCGCTATTGAGCAGGGTGCATCTAAGATCGACGATTATCTTATCATCGCTACCTCTTCAGAAGGTACAGTAAGAAACGGAGCAGGCGATACAATCAAAATGGAGTTGGAAGACATACTTAAAGGCGAGTATGTGAATCCTCACGTATCTATCTGGTGGTATAATCTGGATAGTATCGATGAAGTAAACAATCCTGAGATGTGGCTTAAAGCCAATCCAAATCTCGGAAAGACTGTTACTTATGAGACATATCAGCTTGATGTTGAAAGAGCTGAAAATGTACCAGCAGTTAGAAACGACATTTTGGCTAAGAGATTCGGAATCCCGATGGAGGGTTATACTTATTACTTCACTTATGAAGAAACGCTTCCTCATAGAAAGAGAGATTTCTGGCAGATGCCTTGTGCTCTTGGAGCAGACCTTTCGCAGGGTGATGACTTCTGTGCGTTTACGTTTCTCTTTCCTTTATCAAACGGTCAGTTCGGAGTAAAGACCAGAAACTACATTTCTTCTCGTACGTTATCCAAGTTGCCTATAGCAATGAGAATGAAGTACGAAGAATTTATGGAAGAAGGAAGTCTTATGGTTTTAGACGGAACGATTCTCGATATGATGCAGGTCTATGAAGACTTAGATCAGCATATAGTTGATCGTGGTTACGATGTAAGATGCTTCGGATATGACCCGTATAATGCAAAAGATTTCGTAGCCAGATGGGCAACAGAGAATGGTCCGTTTGGTATTGAGAAAGTCATTCAGGGTGCTAAAACTGAATCAGTTCCGTTAGGTGAACTTAAAGATTTGGCTGAAGATAGAATGCTTTTATTTGACGAACAGCTCATGATGTTTGCTATGGGTAACTGTATCACCCTGGAAGATACAAATGGCAATAGAAAACTTTATAAGAAGAGACAAGAGCAGAAGATTGATGCTGTCGCAGCTATGATGGATGCTTACGTCGCTTATAAGTTAAATAGAGAAGCTTTCGAATAAAGGAGAACTAAAATGTATCCCGATTATTTAGTACATTTTAACCCCAATCACGATCCTAAGACAGGTCAGTTTACATTTTCTAAGTATTTAACCGGATCTGGAAAATTAACAAATTATGCTCGAGACGAATATGGGATATCAAAATTAGATTCGTCCAAAAAAATATCTGATCCTAGAAAAGCAAAGAAAGCATACGAAAAAGAATATTATTCGTTGGGAAAAGTATTCAAAAGAGCAACCACACGAGCAAACGATCTTATGAACGAATTAGCAGAAAAAGATGCAGAAAATAGATTAGAGATGGATATTGAAGCTGCTAATAAAAATAAGTCTTTTGTATCTGATTGGAAAAAAATGGTTTATGATTCTTTTAAAAATCCGGATGGAGATTGGTCGTTAAACGCATTAAAAGAAAAATATCCAGAATTTTCAGATTTAATAGATGGCTTTTCTCCGTCAGAAAGATTGTCAGAATCCGAATTAAACGATTATATGAATATGGTTCCTCACCAACAGACTTATCGTTATAGAATAGGCAGAAATAATTGGCAAGAAAGCACTTATACGGTAGATCCAATATCAGCCGTTTTAAATAACGATTTTTATTATGAACCTGATTATTCCGGATTTGGAAAAAAAGATATTACTCAATTAACCACACAAGCCAATGTCGAATACGGAAAGTATTTTATTGAAAAATACGGAAAAGATATTGTTCCACAATCATATATAGATTGGGTTGACGATAATTCTTGAATCATATTTAAGGAGGTCCAAAATGTACCCCGATTACTTAGTACATTTCAACAAAAATCATTCCTCCAAAACTGGTCAGTTTACTTATGGTGACGGCGATTCAGATGGGCAGATAGATGAGCGTCATAGATATACAAAAGGAGACGTGAAAGCTAAAGTTGCTAAAGCGACAGCAGCAGTTAAAACTACAGCAAAAACAGTTAAAACTGCAGCTAAAGAATTAGCCGATCAGTACGAGCCCATTGTTAATATGGGAAAGAAATTTCTTGGTGTTGGCGAAGATGGAAGCATAAGCGGAAAGACTGTGAAAATGGTTACTGCTCCGGGCAGATTTCTTGCTGGAAAAATATTTGCGAAACCGATAGGTAATATGTCTATTATGGGTTTCTCTGTAAATGACTATAGATCATTAAAAAAGTATGCAAGCGGATCTCTTGGTCAAGGGAAATATATCAATCAGACAACATCGGCTGTCAAGAATGCAGGCTATAATACAGCAGCAAAAGCTTATAATAGTGCCAGGAATTTCTATAAGACTCATAAATATACTGGGGAGTAACTATGAATGAACTACAGCATCACGGTATCCTCGGCCAGAAGTGGGGTATTAGACGTTATCAGAATCCAGACGGTTCTTTAACGCCTGAAGGCCAAGCTAGAGTAGCAAAACGAATGCAGAAAAAAGATACTCGCTGGGCTAAAAGAAATTACAATAAGATTTATAAGAAAGCTTATAAGTCTGTAAAGAAAGACATAAACAAATATGTTAAAAATGATCTAAGTAAACAGATGCCGATGTATAATAAATCTGGTCAAGTTAGTTTAACTTTTGCAAATGCTTATAATAGAAAGCTTGCAGATCTTATGAACCAGAATGTTGATAGTCTTCCGACATCACCCTCAGGAAAAGTTGTAAATTTTATAGCTAAACGAGGAGAGCTCGGTGTTCATATGGCATTAGTTGACCAGGGTTATGATATGTCTGGATTTAGAAGCGGCATTTACGGTTCAGGAAGAGTAGCTTATAAGCAGAAGACCGTAAACAAGCTTGAAATTTAGGAGGAAAATTCAAAATGGAAAGACCTACTCTTCTTTCCAGGATTAAAGGTGCCTGGAATGTTTTTACGGGTAGAGATCCGATTAGAGATTTCTCCTCTTACTATGGTATGAGTTCGTCTTATAGACCCGATAGGTATCGATTATCTAGGGGTAATGAACGAACAATTATTACTTCTGTATATAACCGCATATCGATGGATGCGGCAACAGTAGACATAAAACATGTGAAACTCGACGATAATGAGCGATACTCAGAAACAATAGATTCGGGTTTAAATACTTGTTTTACTCTAGAGGCCAATATTGATCAAACCAGTAGAGCGTTCAAACAGGACATTTATATGTCTATGCTTGATGAAGGTTGTATTGCTATTGTGCCTGTTGAAACGAGTACAAATCCCGATAGCACTGGATCGTATAAGATTTATTCTATGCGAGTCGGCAAGATTATCGATTGGTATCCCTCACATGTCAAAGTTGAACTATATGACGACAGAGACGGTCGAAAGAAAGAAATTACTGTTCCTAAATCATCGGTTGCGATTATAGAAAATCCTTTATATGCGGTCGTAAATGAACCAAACTCAGTAATGCAGCGTCTTATTCGCAAGTTGTGGATACTGGATGCAATAGATGAGCAAAGCGGGTCTGGTAAATTAGACCTTATTATTCAGCTTCCGTATGTTATTAAATCGGATGCTAGACGTAAACAAGCCGAGACACGGCGTAAAGATATAGAAGATCAGTTGTCGGGTTCGAAGTACGGTATTGCTTATACCGATGGTACAGAGCATATCACACAGTTGAATCGACCGGTTGAGAACAATCTTATGAAGCAGATTGAGTATCTTACGAGTATGCTATACAGCCAGTTAGGTATCAATCAGCAGATTCTTGATGGTTCTGCAAATGAGGAAACGATGCTGAATTACTATAGTCGAACAATTGAACCTATCGTGTCGGCGGTTGTTGACGAATTAAAACGAAAGTTTTTAACAAAAACTGCTCGGTCACAAGGACAGTCAGTCATGTCATTTAGAGACCCGTTCAAGTTAGTACCAGCTACTAAACTTGCTGATCTCTCAGATAAGATGACTAGAAACGAGATCATGTCTTCGAATGAAATCCGACAGATTATCGGAATCAAGCCGTCGAAAGATCCAGCGGCGGATGAACTTCGAAACAAGAATCTCAATCAGGCTGTTGACGCTATGCAAGGCGAACCCGAACAGACAGAAGACAATGAGAAGGAGGAAACAAAGTAAATGAAGTACGACTTTAGTGGTTGGGCTACCAAGAATGGACTTAGATGTTCCGATGGTCGCACAATTATGAAAGACGCTTTCATTGACAACGATGGCAAGACCGTTCCGCTTGTTTGGAATCATCAGCATAATGATCCAAGCAACGTCTTGGGACACGCTTTATTGCAGAATCGTGATGAAGGTGTTTATGCGTATTGCAATTTCAATGACACAGAGAGCGGTGCTATAGCCAAGGCTTTGGTTCAGCATGGCGACATTGTTTCTCTGTCTATTTATGCCAACCAGCTTAAACAGAATGGATCTAATGTTATGCATGGCATGATTAGAGAGGTCAGTCTTGTGCACGCAGGAGCTAATCCTGGTGCGTTCATCGATGAGGTAGTAGCTCACAGCGATTCTACCGATGGTGAAGCAGTTATTTATTCTGGCGAAGATCTTGAACTTTTCCACGCAGAAGAGAAGAAGGAAGAGCCGGAAAAGAAGCCTGAGGAAAGTCCGAAGGAAGAAAAATCTGATGCCGAAAAGGAGACAAAAGACATGGCAGATGGCAAGGAAAGAACGATTGGCGATGTAGTCAACACAATGAATGAAGAGCAGAAGAAGGTTCTCTATGCACTTATCGGTCTCGCATTAGAGGACGCAGGCAAGGGAAACAAAGGAGAAGCAGACGTGAAGCATAATGTATTTGACAGCGACTATCAGAACGACGATGTACTTGTTCATGATGCTCTTAACGAGATCATGAAGGACGGTAAGAGAATGGGATCTCTTAAGGAGAGTTATCTCGAGCATGCTGCAGAGTATGGTATCGAGAATCTCGAATTCCTTAATCCTGAGGATAAGGATATCTATGACAGACCTCCGTTCATCGACAACCAGCCTACTAGCTGGGTATCCGTAGTAATGGGTAAGGTTCATAACACACCTTTCGCAAATGTTCGTATGACATTCGCTGATATCACCGAAGATGAAGCTAGAGCTAAGGGCTACATCAAGGGTAAGTATAAGAAGGAAGAGGTATTCAAGCTCCTCAGAAGATCTGTAGGTCCTACAACTATCTACAAGAAGCAGAAGTTTGATCGTGACGATCTTGTTGATGCTGATTTCGATATCATTCCGTGGGTTAAGCAGGAAATGAACGTTAAGTTTAACGAGGAGAAGGCTCGTGCGTACCTCTTCGGCGACGGCCGTTCAGCTTCTGACGAAGATAAGATCAGAGAGGATTGCATCATTCCTATCGTTAAGGATGAGGATCTCTTTACAATCAAGAAGACAGTTACACCTGAACAGGGTGAATCTGTAGAGCATGCTATTATCACAGCAGCTGTTCTTGCACAGGATGATTATCAGGGTTCTGGTAACACAATCGCTTTCATCGAGGCTAAGCAGGTTTCTAAGATGCTTATCATGGAAGATCAGTTCGGTCACAGACTCTACAAGAACGTTAACGATCTCGCTTCCGCTATGGGAGTTGGTCAGGTTGTTAAGGTTCCTGCTGGTGTTTGCCCCGCAAACTTCTATGCTCTTATCGTTGACCTCTCAGACTACAATGTTGGTATGAAGAATGCAGGTAAGACAAACTTCTTCGATGATTTCGATATTGATTACAACCAGCAGAAGTACCTCATGGAAACAAGACAGTCTGGTGCTCTCACAAAGCCCTATTCTGCAATTGTTCTCAGCTCTGCTCAGTAATAAATAATATTATAGGAGGACAATATCATGTCTAATAAGATCTATGAAGATGCTAACGAGCAGCACGTTCGTAATGTCATCATTTACAAGAAGGCAAATCAGACAAAGGCATATGTTGACGCTGAATTCGAAACTCAGTACACAACAAGTGCACTTAAGAATGCTTTCCTTAAGGGTGCTGTAATCCTTCTTGATACAGGCGATATCGTTAAGCCTATCAAGTATGCTGAATCTTCTTCTGTAGGTTCTGTATACTACATCGTACCTAACGGAACGACAGCAACAAGCGCAGATATCGCTTCACTTGCAGCTGTAGCTGATCCCGAGTAAGAGACAACTCAGCTATTAGGAGGAAAATTTCAAAATGGCAAAATATTACGGTAAAATAGGTTACGCCGTAACAACTGAAACAGCACCAGGTGTTTGGCAAGATAAAATTATCGAGCGAGAACACTATGGCGATATCAACAGAAACATGAGATATCTCAGAGGTGCTGAACAGTTAAACGACGACATTAAAATTAATAATGAGCTTAGCATTATCGCTGATCCTTTTGCCCTCGAGAATTTTCATTCTATGCGATATGCTACATACATGGGTACTAAATGGAAGATAAATGCTATCGAAGTTCAGTACCCACGTTTAATTTTGTCGGTGGGGGAAGTATACAATGGCTAAGACTAGACTAGATCTTCAAACGTTCTTAGAAACGTTATTAGGTAGCAGAAATGTATACTTTCAACCCCCGGCATCTTTAAAACTCCATTATCCGTGTATCATATACAAACTGGAAACAATCCAGAATACTCATGCCGATAATAGAGTTTATTTACAGGGGACCGCATACCAGATAATGTATGTAACTTACGATCCGGACGATGTTATGATTAGAACTCTTTCACAACTCGAGAGCTGTAGTTTCGACAGATCTTATACCGCGGACAACCTGAATCACTACGTTTATACAATATTTTATTAGGAGGAAAATAGTATATGCCAGATCCTACATATACCCCTATTACTTGGGACAATACAGGCGAGCGTTTCTATGAAACAGGTGTGGATAGAGGTGTTCTCTACGTTTACGATTCCGCACAGAGTGCTTATGGTCCGGGCGTAGCTTGGAACGGTCTTACAAATGTATCCGAGAAGCCCTCTGGTGCAGAGCCTACACCTCTGTATGCTGATAACATCAAGTACCTCAACCTCATTTCTAATGAGGAATTCGGTGCTACAATCGAAGCATACACATATCCTGATGAGTTCGCTGAGTGCGACGGTTCGGCTTCTATCGCTAATGGTGTTGTTATCGGTCAGCAGAAGAGAAAGACATTCGGTCTCTGCTACAGAACGAAGATCGGTAATGATGTCGACGGTAACGATAAGGGATACAAGATCCACTTCATCTATGGTTGTACAGCTGCTCCTACAGAAAAGGGTTATGCTACAATCAATGATTCACCTGAGGCTATCACATTCTCATGGGAAATCAGCACAACACCTATCGATGTAACGGGCTTCAAGCCTACAGCTTGTATCACGATCGACAGCACAAAGGTTAACGATTCCACAAAGATGACAGAGCTTGAGAATTGGATTTATGGTTCTACAAACAATCCGCCTACATTCCCTACAGTTACAAAGCTTCTTTCTATCTTTGGAACACAGGCAAGCGGCTAATATGTTTAATTGGGGGCCTTCTTCATCGAGGGCCCCTTTTTATTTAATTAAAAGGAGATAATTATTATGCATAAAGAAACTATAACTTATACAGATTTTAACGGTACAGAGCGTACTGAAGATTTTTACTTCAACCTCACACAGGCAGAAGTAATCGAATTGCAGGCTAGCGAGAATGGCGGTTATGCTGAAATGATTCAGAGAATTGTCAATGCAAAAGACGGTCAGGCTATCATGAACATGTTCAAAGAATTTATCTTCCGTTCTTACGGCATTAAGTCAGAAGACGGCAGAAGATTCCAGAAGTCTGAAGAAATTTCTAAGTCTTTTGAGCAGTCTGAGGCTTATTCTCAGTTGTTTGTTAAGCTTTGCACAAATGCAGACGCTGCATCAGCATTTATTAACGGAATCCTTCCTCTTAATGATGAACAGCGTAAACAGCTTGCAGCAAAGAAGACACAGATTCCTGCAAACACATAAGAGGTGATAAATATGCTACGGATTACAGTTCCAGAAGTTGAATATTGGGACGAGAAGAATGAAGAGTTCATTTCAACTAAAGAAGTTACTTTGTCTCTTGAACATTCACTTGTCTCACTTTCAAAATGGGAATCTAAGTGGCATAAAGCTTTTTTAGGAAAAGAAGAAAAAACAACCGAAGAGTTAATCGATTATATCAAATGTATGACGTTGACACAAAATGTTAGTGATGAAGTGTACAATCGATTAAATTCGGATAATGTGCAAAAAATTAAAGAATATATAGAGGATTCTCATACTGCAACAATCATATATGATGATCCTAATGCTCCGAAAAGTAGAGAAACAGTCACGTCGGAGTTAATATATTACTGGATGATTGCGCTTAATATACCTTTTGAATGTCAGAAGTGGCATTTAAACAGACTTTTAACATTAATCAGAGTATGTAATATTAAGAATAAACCGCCGAAGAAGATGTCTCAGAGGCAGATTATGAGTCGAAACGCTGCGCTTAATGCTGCAAGACGACAGAAGTTGCATACTACAGGTTAAAGGAGTATTGTATGATTACTATCAGTCAACAGGGCGACTTCTCCAATCTTGACAACTTTTTAGAGAGATGTCTGGACGCTATGGATTTCAGTATTCTTGATAAATATGGCGCGCAGGGAGTAGCCGCTCTGTCGGCTGCAACCCCTGTTGATTCCGGCAAAACAGCTAACAGCTGGAGTTATTATACAACAAGGTCTAAAGATACGGTCTCTATTGTTTTTACAAATTCTAATCTAACAGATAACGGCACTCCTGTTGCTATACTATTACAATATGGTCATGCAACTCGTAACGGTGGATTTGTACAAGGAATAGACTATATTAATCCGGCATTAAGACCGATTATGGAAGAAATAGCAGACGCGGCGTGGGAGGAGGTTACTAAATAATGGCTACATCGATCGATAAGAAAATTGTCGAAATGCAATTTAATAATTCGCAGTTCGAGAGTAATGTCAATCAAAGTATCTCCTCTATTAATAACTTAAAAAATAGTCTAAACTTTAATGGTGTGGGCGATTCAGCAGAATCCAGTTTGGCTGGAATAGGAACTGCTGTTGGAACAGTTAGTAGCGGCTTTTCTGCTTTAAGTGTAGCCGCTGTTTCCGCTATTGCAACAATATCTAGTTCTATAACTAGTGAATTAGTTACAGCTATTAATTCTTTATCTGTTGATCAGATATTAGCTGGCTGGACTAAATATGAATCCATAACTAAGAATGTCGGCACAATCATGGCCGCAACTAAATCCGACTGGGAAGATCAAGGCGCCCAGATGGATTATATTACTGGAAAGATTACACAGTTAAACTGGTACACGGATGAGACTTCATGGAATCTGTCCGACATGACAGACAACATTAGTAAGTTCACATCTGCCGGTATCGATCTGGATACAGCTGTAACCGCAATGCAGGGTATCGGTAACTGGGCTGGTTCAGCCGGTGCAGAAGTATCACAGATGAGCCGTGCGATGTACAATTTGTCGCAGGCAATGTCAATGGGTGGTGTTTATCTCAGAGACTGGATGTCAATTGAGAACGCCAACATGGCAACAAAAGAGTTCAAAGAAACAGCAATCGCTACAGGTCTTGCTTTAGGAACTCTCGAAGAATACGCGGATGGAACAATTCACACATTAACTGGTGTCGAAGTAACGGTTGAAAACTTCAGAACAACTCTTAATACCGATGCGGGCAACTGGTTTAATAGTGATGTATTAGTCGCTACTCTCGAGCAGTACGGTGACTTTTCAAATGAATTGTATCGTATAACCGAGCAGACAGGCCTTTATGCGACCGAAATCCTCGGTATAGCTAAAGATTATGAAGCAGAGCAGTCGGCGTATAGCGCATTAGCTGAAAAACTCGGTGAAGAAAGTTTAACTAAAGTAAAGGGTTACATTACAGATTTTAAGAATGGAACGCTTACTTTAGACGAACTCGCCGAAAAATATGGAGTAGATGCAGTTGAAATCGCGGCTGCAGTAGAAGATTGTTCTTCTGCATACATCGATTGGGTAGAACTTTCTGAAGAAACCGGTGTGAGCATTAGTGAGTTGCAAGCTGATATACAGTTACTCACAAGTGATTACTATGCTTTAGGTTATGAGGCATTTAAAGCTTCACAGGAAGCCAGAACTTTTAATCAAGCGATAGAAGCCACAAGAGATGCTGTTTCAACTCAGTGGTCTAATATTTTTCAAAATGTTTTTGGAAATTACCTGGAATCGAAAGAACTATGGACAGCATTTGTAGAAGATCTCTATGACATATTTGTATCAGATCTTTATGACATAAACAGAGCATTGGTAGAGTGGGGTGATCTAGGCGGTCGTGACACATTTATAGATGCGCTGTGGGATCTATGGCATGAGGGAGTAGAAGTCTTTACTGCTATTAAAGATGGTATACAAGACGCTTTTCCTGAAATCTCTTCAGAAAACTTAATTAAATTTTCCGAGGATTTTAGAGACTTTGTTGATTCAATCGCTCTTAGTGAAGATCAATTAAATACGATTCGTAATATAGTATTTAAGTTTGCCGATGGTATTGACAATATCTGGAAAGCGATCTCAACAATAGCGAGTGCTGTAGGCGATGCATGGCAGAGAATCTTTCCTACTCCAACTTTTGAAGACGCTGCAAGTGCAGTAGATACAATAGCAACAAACTTCAATTACTTTACAGCATCATTAATTCCAACAGAAGAACAAGCAGCAAAATTAGAAAGAACATTCGCTGGTTTGTTTGCTGTTCTCGATATTGTAAAAGAGTTATTTATAGCTATTCTTGAACCAATTTTCAATCTTAGTGGAGATATGGATGGTCTCGAGAATGGCGTACTCGATGTAACAGCCAGTTTCGGAGATTGGTTAGTCTATATACGAGACTGGATCGTAGAAAATGATGTTTTCCGTAAAGCTGTTGCTACAGTTGTGGCATTTATTCAATCGATTCCTGCAAAATTAGATCAAGTATGTCGTGATCTTTTCGGAATCGGTCTGGATGAAGTATGGAACAACGTTAAAACTGCTGCACAGCAAGCATGGGATACAATCTACAATTTCTTTGTAAACATTCCAACATATGCTGAAGAGGCTTCTCAGGCTTTGTTTGGCATGTCTCTCGCTGAATTATTCGAGTCAATAAAACAAGCAGCATCCGACGCATGGGATGCGATTTGCAAATTTGTACAAGAGATAATTGCAGTTGTTCAGGGAATGTTCACAGACATTGAAGATTCTTCAGAAGATGTAGAAGATACCGGAAAGTCTTTTAGCGATTTAATAGACCAGATAGTATCTGGATTTAATACGTTAAAAGAAACTTATGAAAAGATTAAGCCTTATATAGATGAATTCTTAGAGGAAATGAGCACCTCTATTGACTTCGAATGGCTTAATAGTGAGGAACTCGGAGATGCCGCTGTAAAAGGTGGCGTTATTGCGGTTTTAGTTTTAATAATAAACTTAATAATAAAGTTTGTAAAACTAATAACGAGTTCAACACTAATTCAGGGTATTGTTAATTTCGGAAAGTCAATAACTGACTTCTTCGAAAATCTTTCAGATGCAGCAGAAGCATTAAAGAACAATATCCAGGCAAACACATTAAAAACAATAGCGACAGCAATTCTAGAATTAGCAGCTGCGATATTTATCATAGCAATATTGGATACAGAAAAAATGTTAGCCGCTTGGGCTATAGTAACTGTATTCTTGATTGAACTTGCTGGTATAATGTGGTTGTTCGATAATCTGACAGTGGACCCGAAGAAATTCGCTCAGATTAGAAAAGTTCTTACTGAGTTTATGATCATCATCGCTGAAGTAACAGCAGCGATAGTCATTATAGCGCAACAGGATTTCGGATCTATAATAGCTGCCGCCTCAGCTATTGCTGTATTGATGGCGGAAATAGCTGCTATTGTAATTATATTTGGTAAAATACCAAACCTCGACGAAGGTCAGATAATCAAAACCACCGGATCAATGATACTCATTGGTGCCGCTATGTTAGAAATAGCAGTTGCTATTTCAATTATAGCAGGTTATAATCCGGCATCGTTGTTGTCTTCTGGTATCGCATTATTATCTTTAATAGCGGTCGTATCACTTATTCTTGTGGCTTTTGGTTCATTACCAGATCTCGACGAAAAGCAAATAGCAACTGCATCGGCTTCGATGATACTTGCTGGTGCAGCTATGGTAGAAATGGCTATAGCTCTTGCTATAGTTGCTAATTCTGCAAGTGATTGGACAGTATTGATTGGTGCTGGCGTAGCGTTATCAGCGATGATGATCGTTATGGCTGCAGCATTAATTGCTATGTCTGAGTCCAGCGTATTCAAAGGTGCTGCAGCATTAACCGTTGCTTCAGTTGGCATCATAGCGATGGCAGCAGCTTTATCTGTAATAGCTATAATTCCGACAGAGTCGTTGGTTATTTCATTAGCTGCTATAGCTGTAGCTTTGGCGGTACTGATTTATGCCGCAGGACCAGCAGAAGCAGCTTCCGTTGGTCTTTACGCTATCGGTGCTGCATTTGCATTAATTGGCACAGGTGCAGTATTAGCTGGTGCAGGTTTATGGTTAGTAGCAGATGCGATTGCAAAATTAGCTGCTGTTGGACCAGAAGGTGTGCAGGCAATTGTCGATGGTATATTAGGCTTTATGCAGATATTGCCAGAGATAATCCCTACAATTATTGATACAGTAATTAGTCTCATAGAGGCTATTGTAGATGCACGAGAAAGGATTCTCGACGCAGTAGTTACAATGTTGGTCGGATTACTCGAGAGAGTAAATACTGTAGTACCAGCTATTTGTGAGACAGTAGTAACTGTAGTATTAGCTATTGTTGAAACGGTTCATACATTAATACCTGCAGTAATGCAGTTGTTAGTAGAACTGTTTATGGCTATTAATGATTATATTTGGATTACTGCTCCAGAGATCGTTGCAACATCAATGATGGTTTTAGGACTGTTATTTGATTCTGCAGTAGATTTCTTATGGAAGACGGCTCCAGAATTAGTCGCTTTACTTATAATGTTGGCAGATCAGGCGTTTTATCCGCTTATGGATTGGCTTGTTTCTATAACGCCGACATTAATTGATACGCTCGTATACATTACTGAAGAAGCAACAAATGCTTTATTGGATTTGCTTTACGAGTTCACACCCAAACTTACAGACTTACTTATATTTGTTACACAGGATGCTTTACGTGGTCTTGCTCAGATAACAAGTGACATTACTGCTACAGCATTCGCAATTCTCATCGATATTCTTACACAGATTAAGAATAATCTTGCAGAATTGATAGCTTTAAGTGTCGAAATCGCAATAGAATTAGTCGTTGGTTTGTTAGAAGGTCTTGCCGAAGAAATGCCGAGAATGGCACAGGCTGGTATAGACTTCGTATTAGGATTCATCGATGGTATCTCGTCAGCAATTACAGATAATGCTGAAAGAATCAGAGAATCGATGGAGAATCTGGCTAATGCATTACTTACTGCGTTCTGTACAGTTTTGGGTATCGAATCTCCGTCTACAGTATTCGAGGAGAACGGCGAAAACATTATAGCCGGTCTTATCGAAGGATTATTCGCTAAACTCGACGAACTTCTCGATGATATTACCGAGATTGCTGACGATGTTATCTCAACAATCGAAGAGAAACTTCCTGAGTTCCTCGAAAAGGGTAAAGAATTAATTCAGAAGATTCGTGACGGCGTATTCGAAGTAAACGGAATTATTCTTGAAGAAGTTATTTCAATCATTCTCGATGTCGTTGACTGGCTCGAGGGTAAATGGTCTGACTTCAAAGACTGGGGTTCCGAAACGATCAATAAGATTCGTGACGGAATCGAGAACTGCAAGAATGTAATCCGTTCGAAAGTTGTTGAGATTGTCAGTGACGCATATAATTGGCTTAAAGACCAGTGGGACAACTGGAAACAGGTCGGTATTGATCTCATTAACGGTCTGAAGAAGGGTATCGAAGATACGGCATCTGCTGTTGTAAAGTCTGTACAGAAATTAGCAGACGATGTAATTAGCACAGCGACAAGTGCTTTCGATACACACTCGCCGTCAAAAGTCTTTGAGCGAATCGGTATGTACAACGACGAGGGTCTCGCAAAAGGTATTAGTGATTATGCTTCTGTTGTAACAGATGCGTCTGAAGATATGGCGAATGATACAATTGACAGCGTAGCAGATGTAATCGCTAATATGTCAAACATTCTCGACGGAGAAATGGACACAGAGCCTACTATTCGTCCGGTTCTTGATCTAACCGACATAATGAACGGTACTGGAACAATAGACGATCTTCTTAACTCAGAAAGATCGATGAATCTTGCTTCTTTAAACGGAACAGATATGAATCGTGACATTGAAGAGAGAGAAAGATTGTCTACGGCAATTGACGAACTTAAGTCGGTTCTTAGTGGGTTCGAGAAAAATCAAAATGGAATTGTCAATAACAACACATTTAATGTTACTGGCAACAACCCTAGAGAGATTGCAGATGAGATTTCACGCATTCTCCAAAATCAGGTTGAAAGGAGAGACGCAGCATGGGTGTAATAATCTTTAACGATATTTCATCAAAAGATGTAGGCATCGAAGTAGAAACATTTCCGCCTTATGTCGCTCCTGAACGAGTATATCAGGTTATTAGTGTCCCGGGTCGCAATGGTGACATTGTTATAGACTCGGGAAACTATAAAAACATTACTCGTCCGTACCAGGTTTCAATAGCCACTCACGATCGTTCGTCATATACTAATACGATGAATAGAGTCGCTGAGTGGCTTCATTCTGGTACTGGTTATTGTAAACTGGTAGACTCTTATGAACCTATCTTTTATCGTTTGGCTTACTACAGAGAATCATGTAGTATATCAAACTTATTTAATGAGGCAGGTAAAGCAACGATCAATTTTGTATGTAAGCCTCAGCGTTTTTATCAGGCAGGCGATGAGCCAATATTATATTCTTCTACAGGAAAGAAGATTAATAATCCGACAGGTTTCACTGCCCTCCCGATAATAAATGTAACCAAAACTAATGCGTATGGTACAGTTGCGATTGGTACACACGAGTTTGCTATTAGTGCAAATTCTGGAACAAAGATAACTATAGACTGCGAATTGCAGGATGCGTATTATGGTACAGCTAATAAAAACTCATATATCATTCTAAACGATGGTAATTTCCCTAAAATCGAACCTGGTGAACACATAATAGGATTCACTGGTGGAGTAAGAAGTGTGGAGGTAATTCCCAGATGGTGGACCGTTTAATAACACTATTTGAATCAACCGCTACAACATTTACTTCCAATGGTATCGGTTCGCTTCCAGATGCAATTTCCTGTCAAGTAACAGAAGAACGCAATGGCGAGTTTGAATTAGAAATGGATTATCCTATCGATGGTGCTCGTTATAACGATATCGAATTCAGAAGAATAATCGTAGCGAGACCAAACCCTTTCGATGATCCTCAGCCGTTTAGAATTTATGCGATTTCAAAGCCACTCAATGGTAGAGTTACTGTAAATGCCGCACATATCAGTTATGACTTGTCCGGCTATACAGTAGCCCCATTTAGTGCTGAATCCGTGGCTGCCGCTATAGACCAAATGGAAAGTCACATGGATGTGTCTTGTCCGTTCACTTTTACATCAAATAAAGACACAAATGCACACATGCAGATTAATGTTCCTACCAGTGTAAGAGCGGTCCTTGGTGGAGTCGAGGGTTCTTTACTCGATACATATCGTGGAGAGTACGAATTTGACAAATTCAGTGTAAAATTATGGAATAATCGCGGCGCTAACAATGGTGTTACAATACGCTACGGTAAAAACTTAACAAGTCTTAAGCAGGAAGAGAATTGCAGTAATGTCTATACTCATGTAAGGCCTTATTGGTTTAAAGAGATAGATAATGAACCGGTGTTGGTGGATCTTCCTGAGAAAACCGTAGCTGTATCAGGTACATTCAATTACACTAAGATCTTAGCATTGGATCTTACGGACCAGTATGAGAATAAGCCGACTGCAGCACAGTTGAGAAATGCCGCACGATCATATATTAATGAACATAACATTGGTACACCGGACGTATCTCTCGATGTATCATTTGTTCAGCTCGGTGATTCAGAGGAATACGCCGATAAGAAATTGTTCGAACGAGTTAAATTATGTGATACAGTTAATGTTATATTTCCGAAATTGGGAGTAAATGCAACAGCTAAGTGTATTAAGACAATTTATGACGTTCTGGCAAAGAGATACGACAAGATAGAATTAGGCAGTGCTAAATCTAATCTTACGACCACGATTTCTACGCACGACAAGATTGTAAAAGAGAGTGCAAGCAAATCGATGGTCGAAAGAGCCGTAGAGAATGCAACAAAATTGATTACTGGTAATCTCGGTGGTTATGTAATATTACACGATTCCAATGGTGACGATCAGCCTGATGAGATCTTAATAATGAATACTGCTGATATTTCAACAGCTACAAAAGTTTGGCGTTGGAATAAAAACGGTTTGGGCTATTCAAGCACCGGTTACAATGGTAGTTACGGTACAGCTATCACACAGGATGGTTCAATTGTAGCTAACTTCATTACCAGTGGTACAATGTCTGCTAACTTAATCAAAGGTGGCACACTTAAAGCCGGCGGTGATTCGAATACTAATGGTATAATTGATCTGTTTGATGCTTCTAACACTAGAATATGTAGAATGGATCGTAACGGATTTACTGCGTATGGTTCGGACGGTTCTTATGTTAGAATCAACCGTGACGTTGGTCTGGCTGGTTATAACAGATCCGGTACAAAGATTTATTGGGCATCTGAAGATGAATTCTATATGCAGCAGTGTACAGTAAAAAGCGAAATCACATTATGTGACCGAATGAGATTTATACCTATAGACAATGGTTCATATCACGGTATAGGATTGCTGTCTACATTATAAAGGAGATAAACAATGGCAGTTTCAGGCGATTTTGCTACAAGTAATTCATATATCTTGTACAACATTCACGTGGATGAGGCGGGTCAGTCTGTTGCAGGAAACTATACAACTGTAAGAGTATACGTCCAGGCATGGAGGACTAATAATTATACCACTAATCAGGATGGTAGATGTGATGTTACTATTGATGGTACATCATACATAACAACTTGGGTTTATCCCGAAAAGCCAATTTCACAATGGTCGTATACTACCTTATTTGATACAACTGTTGATATCCCGCATAACGCCGATGGTTCAAAGACACTTCATGTTGAGGCTAAGATACAGCAACCGTCATATTCGTCAAACTACAATGGTTTTGATGTTGTATTAACGAGTATTCCTCGTCAGGCAACTATAACATCAACCGAGAATTTCTATGACGATCAGAACCCGACAGTAAAATATTCTAACCCCGCAGGTAACGCAGTATCTTCATTGATGGTGGCTATCTCACTCGACGGGGGTTCAACAGCTGCTATTTCATTTAGGAATGTTAATAAAACTGGTAGTTCATACACATTCAACTTCACAGAAGCCGAGCGTAATACTTTAAGATCTGCAATACCTAATGCAACGCAGACACAGGCTACGTTCATTCTACGTACGATCATTGGTGGAGTGGAGTATTTTAGTACGGGACAATCATGGTTGATTATTCGTCCTGGAGGTCCGCTCATTGGTAGCAAATCGTATCGGGACAACAATAGCACTACTACGGCTATCACCGGAAATAACCAGTATATTATACAGAACAAATCTAATTTATATTTTAGTTTTACTGGTGTTTCAGCGCAGAAGTATGCCACATTGACTTCTCTTACGGTCAACATCAATGGTACAGTCAAGACAGCAACTATCTCTGGCACAAATGCAACATTGAACTTCGGAACTATTAACGTAAATTCTAATGTGGACGCCACAGTCACACTCACAGACTCGAGAGGATTCGTTAATAGTAGCACGATGACTATTAGTGTATATTCATATGCATTACCGTCGGTTGCAGTCAGTGCTAAAAGAAAGAACAACTATTACGCAGAGACGACAATAAAAGCAGGAAATGCTACTATTTCGTCTATCGGCGGAAATAACTCATATTCTATTGTATGGAAATACAAACAATCCACAGCAAGTTCGTGGACCAATGGTGGTACGTGGGATAACACTGGCGGTACAGCTACAAAAACATTTGATATTAACAAAGCTTATAATGTCAATTTTGTATTGTATGACAGATTGTCATCAGTTTCATATGACGTATTCGTAGATGTTGGTATACCTATTTTCTACATTGATAGAGGGTACAGACGTATCGGTATCAATACGTTTCCGACTGTCGACTTGCAGGTGGCAGGAGATGCAAAAGCTAATTCATGGACACAAAATTCATCTAGAAAGATTAAGAAGAATATTGAATCGATGGATCTGGAAGAGGCAGAGAAGATTTTATTACTCCAGGCAGTTTCTTTTGATTATAAAGAGGAACGTTTTGGCGGAAATAAGAGAGGATTCATAGCCGAAGACGTAGCCGAGGTATTGCCTAATCTGGTAACGCCGGAAGAAGGTGATTCTCCAGCCGGATTGGATTATATTGCTATGATTCCTTATTTACAAACGATTATTAAAGATCAAGAAGAGCGTATCAGAGCTCTCGAAGAAAGACTCGGAGGCATAAACGATGGAACAAATCAGAGTTGACATTATTCCCGGTCGTGCGATACCGGTTTGTCATGCATCGCAGTTTGATGATGGTAGAGTTATTAGAGTAAATCTTACAGATAATTATAGCTCTGACTACATTCTCGATGGTACAGAAGAAATAACAGTTAATGTCCGAAAAGTCGATGGTAACATAGTAGTTTCGCAGTGCGATGTAGTATCCGGCAGAAGTTATGTTGACATTGTAACTACTGAGCAAATGACTGCTTGTCACGGATCAAATATTTCTAACTTGACTATTGAAAAGAATGGTACAACGATTGGTACTATAAACTTCATTCTTGAAGTAGAGAAAGATCCGCTCGAAGGCGGCATTACTTCCGCTTCCGAAATCAACAATTTAGCGACACAAGTCGATGGTTTTGTTGCTATTTCTGTCGCCGATCAGTACGACAGTGCAAACGTTATTTTTGACAGCGTACCAACCGCGGGACATGGTAACGGCTACGCGGTAACGTCGGCTGGCGTAAAGAATGCAATACCTGCTAACAGTGATTTCTCGCTTTCTGGCTTATCAGATACTACCATAACCAGTCCGTCAAGTGGTCAAGTTCTTTTGTATAACGGAAGCAAGTGGACAAACAGTAGTAAAGATATGCAAAATAAGACTTCTACTGTAACATTTAATGAAACTTATGCAAACTGTAGAGTCTGGTTAAAGGATGGTTGGGTTAGTATAACTTATCAGGGAGAAAATAAAACACATTCTGCTAGTGATGTATTGTTTGTATTACCCGAAAATCTAAGACCTAGTGCTACAGAATTTGTTCCGTTTACAGTAAATACTGGCGCTTTAGGTGTACTTTTTATTTATGCCAATGGTAATGCAACAGTAAATCAGGTAAGCGACAGTACAGTTTCTGGAAGAATATATTTTACAGTAACATATCCGGTAATATAAGGAGGTCCACATGTTATACATTGACGACGATGGTAATATAAAGTTGACTCGTGGTGACACAGCACCTCTTGATCTTGAGATCGAAGATGACGATGGTAATCCTTATGATTACTCTAATGATACTGTCGTATTAACAATTAAGAAAAACACTGTAACTGAGGCAATAGTTCTGCAGAAGACATTCAATGGTGGATCTGTTAAATTACTTCCCTCGGATACAGAACCTCTACCGTATGCTAAATATCGTTATGACGTACAGTTAACTACTTCCGATGGTGATAATTACACAGTTATCGATCCTCGTAATTTCGAGCTTACAGAGGAGGTAAATTTCGATGTCCCAACTTAAAGGAAAACTGACAAGTAAAGGCACCCTCCACGGACACTTATCCGCTAGTAAAATTGCCGAAGATTATGAAAAACTGAAAAATCTTCCTCTGATCAATGGTGTGACTCTTATAGGAGACCAAACCTCTGAGGATTTAGGTATTACCGAGCCTGTAAATGCAGACTGGGAGGCTGTCGATGGTCTGGCTAAGATTCTTAACAAGCCTACTATCCCTGCTGCTCAGGTCAACTCTGACTGGAACGCTGTCGATGGTGTTGCTAAGATTCTAAATAAGCCTACTATTCCTGCAGCGCAGATCCAGAGTGACTGGAATCAGACGGACGATGGTGTAGTAGACTACATCAAGAATAAACCTACTATTCCTGCTGCTCAGGTCAACTCTGACTGGGAGGCTTCCGATGGTGTTGCTAAGATTCTTAATAAACCGGTAATATATACTCAGGACGAAGTTAATGATATAATCGACGGTTTATTACCTATAGATGAAGCCGATGGTTCAGTTGCTTCATTCTCCACAGATTTAGCAAAGCCTTTAGTTTCATTAAAGGCCGATGTTGATGCAATACAGGATCTTCACGGAGCCAATGGTGCATATCCGGCTGGTGGTGGTAAAAATATATTTCCGGTTAAAGACGTTACTACTGTGTCTGGAATTACTATAACGATCCGAGACGATGGCGGTCTTCTTATTAATGGAACAGCTGCTAGTTCTTTCAATGCTACCGTTAAGTCAGATTTAAAAGCGGATACTTATATTTTGTCATGTAGATATATTGGTACGCCGCCAACAGAGGGTGCCGCGAGAGCTCAAATCTATCATCAAGCTAGTGGTTTGTCCTATCAAATTTCTAATCCAGATCCAACTAATATGTATAAAACGGTGACGGTGTCTGAGGATTTAACTAACGTTGAGTTTAGAATAAGAATAACCGGTGGTTATAATTATGTTAATGTTATATATTATCCACAATTAGAATCGGGTTCAACATTAACAGCTTTCACTCCATATGAAAATATTCGTCCTATTTATGGTTGGAATAGTATAAATATAGTTAAATCTAAAAAAAATTTGTTTGATTATGATGAGAACAAAGTTTCTAGTGGTGAAACAACAACTGCCACAATAAGATCGTATTATCCGTTAGATATACATGATGTTACATTAACATTTTCTGCAAAATTAAAAGAGGGAGCAACTACAACCGGTAGCGATTATTTGAATGTTGGTAGTTTTATAGGATCAAGTGGGCTTCTCGAACTCCAAACTTCATTCATTACTCCTGATACTATAACCACAAGAACACGTACATTTTCAGGCGATAAATTTCCTGTTCTAATGTCATTAGAAAATCCTGTAACAATAAAGTCAATTTTGAGCAGATATGACATACAAATTGAAATAGGTTCATTATCTACTGACTATGAATCATATAACGGACAAACAATTACAATACCTCTTAATGATACAATCTATGGTGGAGAGTTGGCAGAGGATGCAGATGGGCACAGACGGTTCAAGATTACACATAAAAAGTATGTTTTTAATGGTACGGAAGTCTGGACTCAATATAGTGAGCATGTATTCTTTACTTTAGCTTTATCGGACGCTTTATATACTGATGGTGTATATATAAAATGTTCTAATTATATTGCTAGACGCGGCCGCGTACGCCGCACTCCATGCGCGCGCGAAAGACG
>ERZ809472.114-NODE-114-length-22707-cov-12.539820_pt1 | contig 22707 bp, 3 predicted proteins | sample MGYA00521274_ERZ809472 | MGnify/ENA primary metagenome ERZ809472 (study PRJEB31581, sample SAMEA3312791) | metagenome | study: EMG produced TPA metagenomics assembly of the PRJEB8939 data set (Metagenomic analyses of Rumen microbiomes reveals... | reverse complement strand
TATACCTTTCCGTCGTCCAGTCCGTGACGTTCGACAGGATTGCCGAGACCATGCGTGACGTGTTCTGCGTGAAGTCGTTCTCCGAAGGCAGGTACCTTTGCAAAATCTTCTTTTGTGCAAATAATTATCCAAATGGATAGAACATCAGGACAGCTCCGCGTGATGGAGAAATGCGGATTCGTTGACACTGGCGAGGAAACACTCTGCCCCAATTTGGAAATCGGTTCAGACCGTCCCGTGAAAGTAATGCAAGCCCCATAACCGAACGCACTTTTGAAGCGATGGAGATAGCCTATTACAAACCTGCCGTGAAATGCGTCAGGAACAGAATCCTGAACGGCAAACTAAAGTAACAACCAACCCATTCGTCACAAAACTATGCCGTTTATCCCGGAATTTTGGCGATAATCGTAACTGTCCGTACCTTTGCGGTCGAAAACCGCGAGACTTGGCGGCGCCTCAGCAATTCAAGCGAGCTTGATTGCATTCGGCTTGCACGAGCCTTGCAGCATCAAAAAAGTAAAAGATAAAAGACATATTAGTGCTTATGACCACAGGTTCGCTGACTGTTCTGTTTGAACTACTATTTCAGTCAGTTGGAGCAGGTTCTTCCTGACATACGGAGACTACCGCAAGAACAACTTCAGCAAGGATGCTGAACTACTATTTTAAATTGAAAAGAAATGAAACAATACAGATACGTTAAGAGCAACGCCTTTACTTCAGGCCTTTCGCTGGGCAATCCAGCGGCTTGCATTTTTACAGAGCAAGAGGAATTGGCTCCAGAACAGATGCAGGCAATAGCTGCCGAGCATAAGGGATTTGTGATGGAAGTGGTGTTTTGTGGTCAGTCGAAAGAGGCTGATTGTAAACTGACTTACTATTCTTCAGAGTGTGAAGTGGATTTTTGCGGACATGGAACCATCGCCACCATGTACACGATGGTGAAGGAGACGCCAGAGCTGATGGCAAAGCCCGTCATTACTGCCGAGACCAACCGCAAGGGAATCATCGAAGTGTTCAATGCCATCAAAGAAGAGGACGCCGTGTATATTACTGCTCCTGATCCAATAGAATATCCTATGATATTATCTACGGAACAGATTGAGGAGGGACTACATCTGCCTCATGGTACCATCCGCAAGGACCTGCCCATCCGAATCATCGATGCAGGTTTGCGGACGCTTCTCGTTCCCATCGCAGACCTCGACACAGAGATTTCCGTCTATCCCAACGAGCAGAGCCTGAAGAGTTTCTGCGAGAGCAATGATATCGACATCATCCTCATCTTCTCCATGCAGACAGCTGACGCATCGTCCTACGCCCACACCAGAGTGTTTGCTCCCAAGTTCGGCTATCTGGAAGACCCTGCTACCGGTTCAGGCAATAGTGCCTTTGCCAACTATCTGCTGAGCGAAGGACTATGGACCAGCGAGCCAATCGCGATAGAACAAGGTGGCAATGACCGTTTCTTCAACTCCGTAAAACTTAAATGCCAGGATGGCAAAGTCTTGTTTGGTGGCAAGGCTACCAAGAAGATAGAAGGAGAGTATTATTTATAGGAACTGCGAACTGATAAAAATTAAGGTATGAAAATAGAACTTGCAACTATGCTACTATTGGGTAACACACGCCTCATATAGTAGTTTGGGGTTAAAATATGACCTTTCCACGACCGTGGAACATATAGACAGCGGGCGCGGAACATATAGACGGCGGGCGCGGAACATATAGACCACGGCCGTGGAAAGGTTACGTCCCTACGTCCTTCCCCCCACTCCTCCCGGCTCAAAGTCCCACTCCTCCCAGCTCAAAGTCCCACTCAGAACGGCACTATCTCCCACTCGTCCCGACTTCCTTTCCAGCTCAGGAGTAATATTCGCGATAATGCTGCTACTTTCAGTTCCCCTTCGGGGGCATTGGGCTGGCACCGAGGATTACAAATTCCCTCTAACACATGCCTCAACATTGGGCAGAAACTCCGCAAAAAGTAGGTACATCAAATTGACCACTATAGTTACATAATTAGGCCCTTTTCTGTTAAATAAAGGAAAGAAAGGTCATATACCAACTTTATTTTTTTGCCATTCATACTTTTTTGCGTACTTTTGCACACTATTATTTACGCGCACGTGCATACAGCAATGCAAGTAAATGAATAATACCAACGAAACGAAACTGCATACTACAAGATATGGAAATGAACTTAATGTCATTACGAGACATGAACACGACAGTACAGGATAATAAGAGAACCAACTTCGCAAGGGCTTTCCTCCTGTTGCTCCTGATGATTGTGGGAGGAGTGAACGAGGCGTGGGCAGATAACTATATTTATCACATAGTGGATAATAGTGGCGAGATTGCCATCAGCTTGAATGTGACACATGATGCTAATAGTGATCCGCTTGAAATACCTGCATACCTTCGCAGTCCGCTTATCAAATACGAAGCAGGAGCCTACAGCTACTACGATGCACAGAGTGATGGCAATGCTATCAATACTTACGCCCAGGTGGGAGGTACGAATGAAATATTCGTGCGCTATGACTATGCCAACCATAAGAACCCTGCTAACCCAATAGACTTAACAGGCTCGACAATTTATCGCATTAAAGCTCCTTTAGTCAGCAGATATTTCTATCATCGACAATCAACCTATTCGGGTGGTGACAATCTTACCAATTATGGTACTGAACCTAAACGATATCACTGGCAGCTAAAAGGAAATGATCCTTATCGCATTGAAATCTACAATGTAAATGCTACACGTGAAATAGGGCGAGGGACAAAAGATAGTTGGGAAGGACCATTGGTTTTCTCTGGTGATGGGCAATACGGTAATGCCAATCGCTTCATTCTATTCCAAGATGATAATGGCTATTGGAATTTTGTAACGGTTAAGGTCTATAGTGGTTCATCAAGTCCTGGTGACCAACTTTATGCGTATTACATAGGTGCACCAACAGATGAGCTGCGAGTTCGGGCTAATGATGCCAGTCATACAGGGAGCAACTTCTCAACGTATGGTTTTAAGAGTCATCGTGATGAATGTAAGCTTCAGTTTGAGAGCATGATTTTCTATCACATCGTAAACCCGAGTACTGGTAACGTTGTTGAGACGGTTGAAGCAGGCTTCTTAATTAGTGGTACGACCTTGAATTTGCCTAACCGCGATAAGTTCCAGCGTATCGCCTGTACGCTTTCTACAAGCTACTATACCACTCCCGATTGTTCGGGGGCAGCCGTCACAACGGTTCTGGACGGCGTGGCTGATTACTACATCCCTTACACTTTCGATGCAGTACTTTTCAAGAGCATTACCGGCATCGACATGTTCAGCACGGAGGCCAACCCTAAGTGGTACAATATGTGGCTTAACGGTACGTCCAACCTGATGCTTTATTATGCCAGCACGGGCAATTTCTACAGGGAGGGCACCGATAACGAGACAACCCACAAATTACTCAACGCTCAATATGCCTTCATCGGCGACCCATATTCTATGCAGATGGTGGGCCGGGCGACGGGTTGGAGACTAGTGGCCACGAAGAATGTGAGTGACAATTATGTTACCATCTCCGCACCCAATGGCGACAACTCGTATTGGGGAGTCATCAAGGGAACGAATACCAACCCGCATGCTGTGCAGATTCTGATGAAGGGTACGTCGAACACGGGCACGCGCTCTTTCTGGAACTGCTATAACAATAAGTTGGGAATGTATGATAGGGAGGGTGACAGAAGCAACGACGTGACTTTGGAATTGGCGCCCGAGGTGTACACTGTGACGTATCGCCTCTTCGACAGCAACGGAAATGTAGAAAGTAGCGTCAACGATGTGATTACGAGCTACGACAGCGGTGACAGCCATACGATTGCCCTGCCGTCAAGTTTCTCACGTCCCTTTACTACTCACACCTTATACAAGGATCCGTCGTTCACCGAAACCTACACATCAGGTGAGACAATTAGTATCACCAGCGATAAGGTAATCTACGTAAAATATGCTGTCGATGACGTGGATGCCAAGGGCAACCACCTTTTCAGCGTGGATGCTGATCATCTGACGTGGTATTACCTACTGAACAGCAGCGGTCAGTATTCATACAGCACAGGTGCTGGGAATCTTTCGCAAGTGTCATCGCTTCCTGAATCTACAAATGTCGACCAATACCTGTTTGCTGTCGTTGGAACCCCCTACAACTATACTGTCTATCGTAAGAACGGCAGCGGGTCAATTACGATGAACAGTGGTGTGGTGAATTTGACCAACATCTCGGAATGGGAAGAGTATGCGGAACGCCATTCCGTGCGTTATGTGGTCATCACCAACAGCGGACGCAAGGCCGTTTGGTACACACAGATGGAAGGCATTCTGCACATTCCCACACGCATAGCCAGCCCTTTGGCCAACGATTTTCGCTACTACCCTACTCAGGCGATGGCATCGGGCGATGCCATTGGTGACCGTATCACGCAATCATCGGAAGCTACGGAAGAGACCAATGGTGTGAGGAACGTCTATGTGCGCTACTCGCTGAAAGAAGACCAGAACACCCTTGGCGGTATCCATTTTTTAGAGGTAAAACTTTCAAACGGCTATCGTGTATGGCAGCGTGACTATGCAATGCTTGGAGACAAAGGCAATAATGACTATGATAACCGGAACTACGGTGCTTTCTGGACGCTTAGCGGCACTGACCCATACGAGACCGACTTGCTGTGCGTGGCTGACCCAATGAAATTCTGGGGAGCCGGAACTGATAACTCATCCCGAATGAATCCACTTGCCGAACGGGAGGCTTTCTATGCAGTGCTGAACCATCCCAATGGAACTGCTAATAACTGGGTGATGATACAACTGCCATCTGAGGGGGAGTTCACCGCTACAGGTGACAACACAACTCAGTATGGGACGATTTATAGCGACAATCAAAATGTTAGGATAGTACGGAGGAAACTAAGTGACTACGGAACTAATGACATTACGAGGCTGACATCATTAGGGGTGACCTATATCGTCGTAGATAATAGCGGTGAGCTTTCTGTGAGTGCCATTACCACCCAGACAGGTGGCAGCACACCGTCCATACCCGATGTGATCAAAAGTCCGTTAGCCACTCGTTTCACCTATTATAGCGACCGTGCATGTACTGTGCCAATGAGTACCATCCCGCACGACAACAGTATTGTCTATGTTCGCTACTCGCTGAAGGCTAAAGCGGTCATCGACCTGACAGGGCAAACAGAATACAACATAGCCTTAGACAACAAGGACACCTACATCTATGACCGAAACTCTGGGAATACGGTTTATTATGAAGCGATAACTGAAGCCAATCGTAAGAACACTGCATTCCTCTGGAAGTTCAGTGGCTCGGACCCATACAATGTCACTATCCAAAGTGTCCGCAACAGTGGCTTCTCATGGCAGGCAAAAAGAGATGACGGCTACCACTATATATTTTCTCGCAGTGACTCAGAGGCTAATTACTCTTGGAGGAAATGGGCCCTGCTCAGTAGTGCTGAGGGGAAATATGAAATAGCTCTGGCTCAGCGCTATCTCAACACTGACCAGTATTATGTGGCCGACCTCTATCCTGGACATCATACGACAGAGGTGGGGCCTCAGCATGGAACTGGCTACGCATCAGGTGATAACAATGTGCGCCTTCGCATCGAGAACCCCTTTGAAATCCAAGTCACCTACCATGTGATGAGTGGTGGTGTGAACGGAACGGAGGCGGTAAAGGCCACGGTGAAGCAGAGCTATAACAAGCCCCCCCAGATTCCCGATTGTATCAAGAGTCCGTTAGTGGAGGGCAGCGGAGGATCTTTTACTTATTACAAGAGCAATCGAAGCACGGCATACGGAGCAAATGAAGCCCTATCTAATAACAATACGGCGATAGATGTATATGTCACCTACACTTATAACAGTGCCACTTCGCCCATCTATCTTGACGGTTCGGTGGACTATAACATACAGGCAAACGGCCAATACATCTATAACAACAGTTCTGTACCAGCTGTCAATGCCAGCAAGGAAAACAACAATAACTACCTGTGGACGTTGACAGGCGGTGACCCCTATCAAGTGACGCTCACCAACAAGGGAGCCAGTCAGAGCTTGGCTTATTCTACTCCAAGTGCGAATACCAATGCATTATCTTTCAACAGCACCGCCAGCAAGTTTGTCATTATGGGCAGCAGTATCAGCGGCCCATACGAGTTGATGGCATCAACAGGTGGTTCCGTTGATATCTATTCCACTTATTACAATGTGGGCTTTGATAGCACCAATGGGCTTTCTCTGTTCGGCAATGTCCTGCATGAGCAGGGTGATGTTGCCTTAAGCATTGCCCTCAATGAGAAATTGACCTCCTGCACTTACCATCTCATAAACCTTAGTGGCAAGGAGGCCCTACGCTACACCTCCTCTGACTTGACGCAATTCGACCTTCCTGACCAGTTTCGCTCACCATTAGCCAAGAACTACAAGTTCTACTACCCCTCACAGTTCTCCTCAACTACCACTGGTGGTGTCACTACCTATACTCTAAGTGGTGGGGAGACTGACCTCGAAACAGGTGGACTGAAAGCGCCAGACAAGTCGCATGTTTTCGTGACGTATGAGTATGATGAAGATAGCGGTGTGGACCTCAGCGGGACTACCACTTACCAGCTATTCAGCGCCCGCGATGGCCTTACCTACTGCACAACGCCAGGCAGTGATGAGACAACAGTCATTAAGAGCTTGCAAAGCAGCACGGCCTATGTGGGTATGCGCCACCATTTCCATGAGTGGACGCTTAGTGGGCTGGATCCCTACGATGTCGCCATCTATCAGGTGGGCGAAACAGGCTATCTCTTTGCAAACTCGTGCAATGAAAATGGTGGTGCAGCAGTGAAAGTCCTCTCAGATTATTTCAGTAGTCAGAGGCCAAGTTATCCTTACACTCGTATGATGCTGCTTAGTGGCAATGCAGCCGACCGCCTCACCATCCTTGTGAGCCATGTCGGCACCGACCCCACCATTACCAACCACTACCTCTGTACGGCAAACAACTATTTGGATGCCACCCGGCGCACCAACCAGCAGCCTGGCGGTTCTGAGGAGAACATGATTCAGTTCAAGCTGCAGCCAGTTGTTACCTACCACGTCATCAACCTCAACGGCGATGAAGCCATCAATGCCATCGATGAGCGCATGGATGCCACCTTGAACGCCCCACTGCTGCCGCGAGTCATCACCTCGCCGCTTATCACGAATTACCAGTACTACCGCAAGGAGGGCGGCAACTATTTGCCCATCAGCACCGTTGGCGAGGCCACCGACGGCAATATATACGTAAGATACGGCAAGGCCGACATCAACGAACTTATCGACCTCACTGGGCAGATTGCTTACAACATACGGCTCAATGGCAGTCGATATGCTTACTACAATGGCAGCAACAGAATAGACAGGACGAACAGCGATATAGCCGATGGTAGTGCTACGTTAACGACCGATGAATACCTATTCCGCTTTACAGGTGGCGATCCCTACTGCTTATCACTCTACAATCTGGGCAAGAATGACTACCGTCTCTCTACAGACCAGCAGGCCCCAGAGCAAAACAATCACTGGAACCAAAATGGCAACTGGGAAAGGGTAATCAATCCATACGCTACCGACCAACCCAATGGCGCAAAAACCTTCATGCTGGTGTGGGGCTTCCCATGGACCACGACCAGGGCTGACAATCAGTTTGAACTAATGGTATCGGATGCCGATATCAGCCGCCGATACTATGCTTACATTGTACATGACGGTTTCTGCTACGGCTATGGAAAGAATTATGACCATCGTGCTCACAAAGACCAGGGGAAGAGCTCATTACTCACCATCATCCCCGCCCGCAATGGCGAACTCACCTATGTCATTGTCAATAAGAAGGGAAATGAAGCCTTGAGCGTGAAGGCCAATGTAGCGATGGGCATAGTCCCGTCGCTGCCCACGGCACTGCGCAGCCCATTCGCCACGAACTACACCTACCACAGCACGAAAAGTAACAGTAGCGACAACCTTGTCTCGACAACCTTGTCGGGAGCGACCATCTATGTCTATTACGACCGTGACGAGACGAATACCGACTTTAGCTTGAGTGCAGAAGGCTACTACTACATGAAGGTGAACGGTAGTTATGCCTATACCGACAGTGATGACAATACCGGCAAGACCAACAACGAGAAAGGGACGGGTGATGCTGTTCCCTACTACGTATGGACGCTTGACGCTGACGGCGACCCCTATGACATGCTGGTGCGTCTGCCCGCACTCGACGACAAGGTGCTGGGAATGGAGGACTACACACGTCCCGCCGAAGCCCGCCGCCGCGTGCCCGCTGATCGCTCATTCCCGCTGAAGGCGGTCGATGCTACCAGCGATGCTGCCATGCGGTTCGCTCTGCTTAACGGCAACAACCTTGACGGCCACTATGCCCTCGCCGTCACGCTGGGTTCGGCGGGTTCTAATGGTGGTACGCTGCCAGAGTCGGCACTCTATGGCGACTTACTCGACTACGTGGGCAGCCAGTCGGCGGGCACGCTGGAACTGCTGCAACAGAGCATCGACAATGTGGACGATGCCGCGCAGGTGGAGTTTGAACCTTATACGCTGTACTACACCTACCACATTATGGACCCGCAGATTGACGGCAATGGCGAGCATCCCATCATTGAGAGCTACACGCTGACCGACGAGGTGCCTGCCGGCACACCCGTTGCCGACCACTTCCCCGATGCCCTGGTACGCTTGGGATGCCCTCTTGCCAGTAACGGCTACTATACTGCTGCCGGCACATGGCCTGGCGAACACGACATGCGTCTCGGTTTCCTGACCGACATCTACGTGAGCTATGAGGTGGACGAGGCACTACTGCCATTCCGATACAGCAATTACTCGAACAGCATTAACCAGATGTACTGGTATAACTGGTACGGCAATAGCGAGACCAATGCTAAGAAGATTAACAGCGGTAATGTCGGAGCTGGCACGCAAGCCGACGACGCATCGGCAGAGGCCTGCTTCGCTTTCTTCGGCGACCCTTACCGTACACAGATTATCAACCGCCAGCAAGGCAAGACCCCCCTCGTCACTATAGGCGGCAAGGACACTTGGAGTCTTGTCAGCTTCAGCCGCGATGGCGATGTCGTGACACCCACGACAGCCACGACCACTGACGGGTGGGCATGGCTTCGAGTGTTTGGCTCTTCAAGTGAGACACAGCCAAACTATATCAGTGCAGCAAATCCCGTCGCATTAAGTAACGACAACACTTCGGCAAACTGGGAAGAGCCGTTGCGCCACAGGTTCAAGGCATGGGGAGCAAAGTACAGCATTGTGGATCTCTCGAACACTATTGCTGCTACGACCACCTCGCGCTCAGCCTATATTGAAGTTCCCGATGAGATTCTCAGTCCCGCCCTTGAGGGCAGCAAGGTGAAGTATAGCTTTACCAACAACCGTGCCGCTGCCAAGTCACTAATTGATATTACCCGCGAGCCATACAGCTTCGAGACCGTCTATGTGTTCTACACGAAGGATGACATCAAAGATATCGGCCTGAAACTGAACAATACGAAGATGTACAATTTCCTCGTGGCGGACAACAGCTATGTCAATGTGAGCGGCAGTAGCATCGTGGCCACCAACCAGAGCGGGACGCAGACATCTGATGCCTACTTGTGGAAGCTGAACGCCTTGCAGGGAACGGATGTGGACCCCTACCAGCTCAGCATCGTCAATAAAGACGGCGCGACATCGGTAAGTAAGTACATCCTGCTCAATGGTAACGACGACAGCCATTATACCCTGCTTCAGAGCAGCACCACGGCAGACGGCACGACAGCTTATCCCCGCTTCTATTTCACCACGGCCCTCACAGCACAGAACGCCGCTCCAGCGCAGGTGCAGTTCAAGGGTATTCCCGTCACCGTGACCTACAAGGTGGTGAACTTAGAGAACCGCGTGGCCATCATGTACACCGTCGACAAGAATGATGCCACTACGGGCAAAGCTGAGGGTGGCGATGCGCCTGTCATACCCGACAAGATCAAGAGTTCACTGGTAGAAGAGAGCGGAGGAACGTTCTCCTACCATACAGCTACCGATGACAATAACACCAATGAATGGCGAAGAGTCTATACCAAGGGAATCGAGATAACAGCATTAGCCTACTCTGACAACCAAGTTGTCTATGTTTACTATACCTATAACCCCGCGAACAGCACCATCGACCTCAACGGAGGAGTGAAGTACAATGTGTCTAACGGAAACACAAACTACATTTATTTCGGTAACTCCTCTACAAGTTGGTACAATGATAAAACCAAGAACGATGTAAAACGCACAGATACGAAGCCAGATGAAACAACGTTGAAGGATTCAAAGTACCAATGGCGCATCAAGGGTAATGACCCTTATAACGTGCAATTACAGTGCATGGGTTTAACATACGGAGAAGATTCAAATTTTGGTAAATGGAATAATACACCCTACAGTGATAAAGACGGTTGGACTACAGAATGGTATCTGGAACCAAAGAATCCTATAACTACCACTCAGTCTTCCCGTCTGGGAACAGCATACGACTGCCATTTTGTCCTCCTTCCATCCGATGTGGGAGAAAACGAGGCACCTAAGGTGGATATCATTGTTTCATACGCTTCAAGGGTCAGAAATACGTCGGCAAACGAGATGGGAAATGAAGCTTACTATATCGCTGACAATCACAAGAATACATATATCTATCTGAATTTGTCTGTGGATAATGCCATCTTTAGAGCCAACGACGAGGCTCTTACCACTCTCACTCCCAACCTCACCCTGCCCGTGACCTACTATCTCACCCACCATGTGACCGGCCGTGATGAGACGAAGAAAGACGACGGCGTGGTGGTGCTCAGCCGCCTCAATGTACCTGACGGTTGGGAGCGCAAATACTGCACCTATACCTACACGTACTATTATCAAGAAGGCACTGACGGTGACAACAACCCTGTAAACCTTCCAAGAACAAAGGAACAATATACTGCCAACCCAACTAATGTCCATAAGGTGGACAACGCCACCGTGCTCCCCTCGCTCTACATCGCCGACAATGACACAGAGACCCGAGTCCACATCTACATCAACTACGAAGCCAACATGCCGTTCAACGTGGTGGCTGAGACACAGGCGCAGATTGAGGCACTGGCCAGCACGGAGGCACTGAAGCAGTTCTTCGACATGAGCTCCTACGAGAAGCGCACGCAGACGCTCGCCGAGGTGGTGGCCGAGGGTGGCACAGGCATCCTGAGTTATGCAGCGCAGTTTCCCGAGGTGATGACGCAAGAGCGTGGCGCTTTGCGACGTTGCGACTTGGCCTATTTCATGGTGATGGACACCAACGACGACTACTCGAAGGGCAACCAGTATTTCCTGCGTCATGACGACGGTAGCGTGGACTGGCTGAACAACGATTATAAGCTGAATGTGCAACAGCGCAAGAACTACAAACAGTGGAACTACAGCCGACTGGCTGAGTCATATCGGGAGAACGACCACGACCCGTTCCAAGAGAAACGGTGGCTCTGGGCCTTTGCCGGTGACCCCTACGACTTCTTCATCTTCAACCTCAGCGGTGTGATGGAGGAGACTTGGGATGAGCTGAACAGCAACGTAAGCACCAACTTCCACTTGGATCATTTAGTGAACTATAGCACGCAGTACAACAAGCAAGGCGACGTCGCGGGCTACTCTCCCCATGTGCCAGCCTATGAAGATGTGCTCCACTGGAGCGATCACTACGCTTGGGGACTGACCGACGGCAGTGGCACGGGCAGCGACGGCACCTTCAGCCTGATGGCGGCCTACACCAACAGTAGCGGAGAGTTCGTGCCATCGCTGACGGGCAACCCGCTCTACTGGCGCATGAACAACGGAAAAAGCGTCAGCCTACAGGAGCGGGCCGATGCCTTCAGCAACCTGGACTACAATATCCAATTGCTACCCTACGAGCCGCAGAAGTATGAGGATGTGCGACTGATGATACGACGCGATGATGAGGTGGCGGCCTATCTGATTGCCCACAATTCTAAGGACGAAGAAGCACTGAACGACATGACCACAGGCATTTCGCGTATGTATTTCTCCACAGAAGACCGTATGTTCGTGGCAGGCGACGTGATTGATTCCCATGACCAGTCGTCTATCCCCTTTGAGGTGCGCCGGGCCTTCTGCAACTATACATTCTACAACGATGACTTCCGCAATGCCAACGAAAACTACACCGTGATAGTAGGTCCTAAACGCGGCGTCCAAAAGACCAACGGGGGGCAACCCATCTACGATGAAACGGGACGTCCTGTTTATACTTACTGGAACGATAACAACGAGGAGGTTAGCCCACAGACCGTCTATGCCAGCTACGAGGTGACGAGCGACATCTTCCTGAAGCAACACCCCACCAAGGCACAGGTGGCAGAGATGAAGGCCAACAACGACCATGTGTATTTCATGGACTTCCCCAACCCGAAGATGCTGAACGGACAGTTGGAGGCATACAACACCGGTCACCATGCCTACTTCGACGAGACGGCTACCTTCCAACCGCAGGTGGGAACACTGTACGAGGGGGTGACGGAGAAAATGAAGTGGGATAATAATGCATCAAAATTCGTGGGTGACACGGAGATGCAGTACAACAAGTGCCGCTATCGCACCACAGCCAACCGCATGGAGTCGGTGCCCGAAGACCTGAAGTGGTACTTCGTGGGCGACCCCTACGCAGTACAGGTCTATAACACCAACAGTGAGTTTGAGAATAACAATGCCGACTGTACCAACGCTGCCAACCTGGCCCGCTTCGACCCCACGGAGAGCCGCTTCCAGTTTGTGGTGGACTGCGTACATCTGCGTGTGCCCGACCTTAGTTTCATAGATCAACGTACAGAGCTGGAATATACCGACCAGAACGGCAATGTGCTTGGAACGATACAGAACAGCAACTACGGCAAGCCCTACTACGCTAACTTCTACTGGGAGATGGTGCCCTCAGCCACCGACGTGGAGGACGGCTTCGCCCTGCGCTTCCGTGCAGATAACCAGGTGATGGGCTACCGCAATGTGTACTACTACCTGTCGCACGACGGATTGAGACGCGAGTACCGCCAAGCTAATGAGAACCGAAGAGGATACTACAACATCAACCTGAACTACCGCACCAACAATGCGCGACACCTCTCAGGCAAGTACATCGGCTATCACGAGGCCAACAACGACACCACCGTGATACGCCTCATACAGCCTGCCAAGGTATATTTCAGTGCCTATAAGAACAACTACAGCGGCTCGCCTGTGGTGAAGGAGGAACTGAGCGAGTACTTCGGCGTGGGAGAGACCATCACCGAGGTGCCCCGCCACCTGCAGCGCAAGTTCGTGAGCTATGGCAATCTGGAGTATCAGAAGAACAACAATGCTACATGGTACAGCGGCAGCTTCCCCTTCCTGCTCGACAAGAGCAAGGACGTAGCGGCCTACAACATGGAGGACTGTATGACGACGGGCACTACTCAGCATACCGTAGCAAGCGGATGGGTGTTCCGGGAGACGGCAAAGCACCGTGCCTCGTATAAGTTCCGCGTTACCTACACCGTCAGTGATCTTACCAACACAGAGGAGGGCAAGCAGGTACACCTCTTCACCACCGATGCCAGCAGCCCGCAGTGGCTCGATATGATGGTGGGCAACGGGAATTGGCTTTACTATGACAAGACCAACGTGGGCGGTTCGCCTGTCGTCGAGAACCAAACCACGCTGGTGAGCAACTACCGCCGTGCCATGAGCGACGGCAAGACGGGCTGGAACAGTGATGCCAACGGATGGCACGACGGACTGAAGGGCCTGCACTGGGCATTCATCGGAGACCCCTACGACTTCACCATCCTGAACCGTCGGCGCTCGGAAGACGGCACTAATGGAACCGATCCGATGTGGCTGACAGCGACAAAGACGACTGTTAAGGGCTATGACAACGTGACCGACTCTATTATCTGGACTACCAGCTTGGCGGCCAGCACCACTGCTACCAATACCTCGACAGAGACGGCAGATGCTGCTACAATCTCACACTTCTCACTACAGATGTGGAAGGTGGGTGATGCTAACGATTACTTCCTGCGTACTGCCTCACTGAAGACCGCTTCGCCCGATAACGGGGCTGGTGGTTTGGTGGGCGACTACAGTAACGACCAGACCGACCCTGGCATCAACCAGACCAACAACTACTGGCGTCTGATCTCGACGGCTTACAAGCCTAATTCCAGCTCCGACTACACCAGTTACTTCGAGATGGTGCCCTACTCGTTGAACGAGTTCAGCAAATATGTCAACGACAAATACGCCCCGAACTATTCAAAGACCATGACAGGACTGGGGGTTGCAGAGCAGCGGCTGACTATACACACCGCCGTGGCCAAAGACCAGGACGGAGCCGACAACGATTGCTTCGATGCCGACGTGGAGGTGCGCACCACCGACGGCGAGCTGCGCCTGGCAAAGGATAAGTTGGAGATTCTCTACGGTGATGCCGTGAAGTCGATGCCCGTCAGCCTGAAACGCCTTGGGTGTGAGTACACTTGCTATGTGGGCTATATCGACGCAAAGCATCCAGGCACACTACTGGCCTCGTTCCGCGAGAAAGGCGACACCGAGGACGTCACTGACCGAGACAACTTGCAAAATGCCATCGCCAGTGCCTTGGCTGCACATAGTGCCAATTCGGGAGTGAGCCCGCGAGTGAAGCTTACCTACGTCTATAACGTGCCGGAAGAGACTTCGCAGTTCTTCACCACCGAGCAGGATGCGAAGACCGAGGACTACACCTGGCTGAACACGTATTTCCGCTGGATGCAGTATTATAAAGGCACTAACGTGGAGGTGGAGGAACTGGTGAAGGTGTTCGACCACTATGTCTATAACAGCGACGGCCACATCATCGACGAGGTGTACCGTGAGGAGATAAGGAAAAAGACTGTGACCAACCCCACCGAGCCATACGAGACGAAGGGCTATGTGAACACCCATACCGGCCAGACACCAGTCTATGGCGACGAGAGCGTGCAGAGCGAGAACGACCGGCAGAAGTGGAGCCTCATTGGCGACCCCTACTGCTTCACCATGAAGAACTACGCCCAGTACCTGACGAACAGCGGGGCTACCGTGGTGCTCGACGATGCCGACAATGTGCTGACGCAGAACGTCGGCGGGCAGCAGTTTGCACTGGCTGTTGACAAGGACGGAAATCCCTACCTCGCCATCATCTACACCTCAGGCGAGGATGCCGGACAGGCAAGGCGGCTCGTTGACTTCCTCTATGACAGCAAGTCGGACAAGAGCCTCTACGGTGCGGGCAGCGGAGTGAACCTCAACGATCCTACGGGCAACACGCTGGCCACTACCTATACCCGTAACGGCAAGTCAGGAACAGTAAAGCCCTTCTACTTAGCCAACCTCATGCGATATGCCGACATCCTGGTGTATCATCTCGTCATGGCGCACCAGCACTCGCTCGATGCCGAGGATGCCGGTAACTGGACTGACGGGAGCGGCGGCACGGCAGACCAGAAGACTGGCTATGATGCCAACGGCACCCCCACGGGAGTCTATTCGCGTCTGCTGGAGTTCCTCAAGTACTGGGACAAGCGTAACAGCACAACCTATGCCGATGGATACACTACTGCCTCAGCTGTTGAGAACGATAAAGCCACACTGGCTGCCAATACAGACGTGACGACCCTGCTGAAGCAGCGCGGCACCCTGCGCGACTTCCTCTCCTTTGCTGTGCCCAACCAGGAGGTGAGCCGCATCGGCATCGGCAACCGTCCGCAGGTGCCCTGGTACATGAAGCGGCAGTTCTGCAGCTACTATATCTACCAGAAGGACATCATGCGCTCGGTAACAACCAGCGAGCAGGCAACTAACAGCGAAGGAAAACTCATCTGGCAGAAGACGAATGACGACGGCACTACTGTGCTGTACTACGGGGACAATCCTCCTGCTGGTTATACTGCTGCTTACAATGTGAAATGGGTGTCACTCTTCGACGTGTCATACTGGAACAATTGGGACAGCACCGATGCCGAGGAAGACAAACACATCGTAACGCAGGAAGATGTGACGAAATGGGGCAATGGCCTTACTGTTAGCACCTCTAAGAAGATTCCTAACGGCTATGCCCAAGGCCTGGGTCTGCAAGGGCAGATACTGGAGCGCTTGGAGGACTGCCACCACAACCGCAAGGTCATCATCGACGTGGTCTATGAGGTGAACCCCAAGCAGTTCCGCTTCGCCGACAAGGGAAGGAACACTACGGCATGGTATCAGATGATGACTTACAACGACGTGGACGGGCTGATGAACTTCACCTATAAAGATGGCATCGGCGCACGCCAGGATCTTACACACCACTATACGAACAACTACCTGTGGGCGCCTGAGGGCGACCCCTACGGTTTCGTGCTGCGTTCACGTTATGCCACCATCAACGGCACAGGATGGGATGCAGTGGCAGTGACCACGAAGGGGCATCTGCCAAAGTCGGCAGACTACGCGGAGAATGGAGATAATGCCGACCTCGAATTGCCAGAACTCATGAAGGCCAACTATACCAGCAGCACAGACTTCAACAACCGGCGTATTATTCACCAGAACAAACGTGTGAACGGCATTACCACCGACGGGCCGGAGAACGCCGTCTATGAGATGTTCGTGGGCGGCTATGACCATGCCTTCCTCATGCACCCCACATCGGCATGGATGAACAACGACGATGCCGACCACAAAAGCTACTACATGACCCACGTCACTGCCACGAACAGTTCAGAGCTGACACTGGGCAACTCCACCGCCCTGATGACCAACACCGATGCCAACTGGAGGCTGGAGTGTACGCCCGAGCAACTGCTGCCCTACTTCGACCGTGCCGGCTACGTGGGAGGTCTACAGCCCGACAAGGCGCAGCTCTTCGCCAACACCTCGCTCTACAACCGACTGAAAGAGTACAAGGCCGACCCGACCATGGAGCGAAACTATAGTGTGCTCATGCAGGCGCAACAGCTGGTGTACGATGGAACGTTCAAGGACAATGCCGGTAATGAGGTGAACAGCAGCACACTACGCTCCAGCATCGCACTGCCCATGACCTTCGAGAGCACCAACCTGGTGAACATGAAGCCTGGCTACTACCGCATAAAAGCCTTCTCGGAAGAGGCACTGAACATCGATGGTGCAGACCTGGTGGGCAACAACAGCGGAGTGACTGGCATCATAGGCCCGCGCTACATCAGCGGATACCGCTTCGAAAGTGAGAAGGAAGACCCGAATGACCAGTACAACGACGGTGGACGCTGGCTGCATTTCTTCGAGACCGACAAGGACCATGCCACGATACATACCTTTGCAGACTTGAAGACAAAGATTACTGCTGTACACAATGCCGGGCAGACCGACCGCGACGTGTTTGACCATAAAGCGATGCAGGGTAACATAGAGATTCTGCCTGCCGACTTCGACCCCAGCAGCATCTTCCAGTTTACCGCCAGTACCGATGGCTACAATCGTTATCTCATCAGCACACAGGACATGGACATCCATGCCCGTCCGGGCGGAACGGAGGGCGTTGAATCCCTCTTCGGAAAGACCGAGCTGATAGAGACCGGGACACAGCCTGCCACAGGCTTCGACAACAGATTCCGCCTCGATGACATCGGAGGCACGGCAGTCACACTACGAACCTTTAGTAGTGAACCGAGTGGCAGCTGGGATACCTACGTGGCTGAGAACCTGAAGACCAACTATGTCTGCATTGACCGTAACCACCGTTACCGCATCACCTGTCACACCAACAACGAGATGGTGGAGATAGGCGACCATTACACCACCGACGGTTACAACGGCATTCAGGACACGAAATGGCTCCTACAGCCTGTAGGCACAAAGGAACAGTGGCCCTACAACCAGATGCCGCTGCGTGTAGAGGTGCAGAAGGGCGCGAAGAAAGCTACCGAGGTGAAGGCCGGCGTGGCTAATCCGTCTGATGATGACTATTACTACGGCTCGCTCTATGTACCCTTTGACACTCGTCTGAGCAACACCACCGACGCCGCCTTTACCCTCACCACTGAGCCGCGCGACAACAGCACCGTCACCATGAACGCCGTCAGCCAGCTCAACAACATGGGTAACGCCCAGTATGTGCCCGCCACATGGCCCGTCATCATACGCTCCAGCCTACCAGGAAAGGTGGACCTGAAGAACGAGGACACTGGCTTATACGCCACCCGCCACTATGTGAACATGTTCCTTCCCTTCGACGCTCCCCAGAACGTGGACAAGGATGCCATCAAGCTGCAGGGCGAGTACCTTGAGCGCACGCTCACTAACGACTACATCTCCGGTATCGAAGACAAGAACATCATGGTCTTCGGCATCCCGTTCCTGAATCATGCCAATGGCGCCGATTCCGAAGTCACCCACCATGAATATGATGAAAATAAGGCAGTGGGCTTCTACACCAACGACAACTGGTACCGTGAGGAGTACAGCAACTACAAGGCGCATGCGGACAACTATCCCTCCACAGCCACTGTGGCTACTGACGGACAGCGTAGCAACCTCTACGTCTATCACAACAAGGCATATCTGCCCTACACGCTGCCGTCGCCATCTCGCGAGACAACCCGTGCCTATATCATTGCCTTCTTCGATGGTGAAGAGGCTCCTGAAGACAGACCCATCGACGAGGATGTAACGGGGCGTAACGTGCCCTGGCCCTGCGATGTGTATGATTTGGCAGGGAGACGTGTGGCCGAAAACGAAACGCCCGCCACGCTGCGCAAGAACCATCCCGCTCTGCGCCCCGGCGTCTATATGTTTGGAGGAAGAAAGGTCGTGGTGAGGTAGCGGCCTGCGGCCTAATGAAAAGTGATTAGTGAATAGTGAAAGTTTATAGTTATGGTTACTAATAATATATATAATGTACACGCGAGAGGCAAGCAGTCCTTTCTCCCGATTCTTATTTGCTGCCACCTTGCGACAGCCCTGTCGCTGACTCTCGCCTCCTGTCAGAGCGACTGGCGCGACGGTATCGCTCCACAGTGGAGCACCGACCCCGTGGCTTTCACCAGCTCTGTCGTCAACAACCAGAAAGCTACTCGCGCTGACGGCTCCATCGTGAACCTCAACGAGACGACCCTCCCCTCGACCAAGGCCCGCACCTACTACCGCTACAACCCCCTTACTGGCAAGGTGGAGGAGAGTACGAAGTCATTCCAGGCTGGCATCTTCGGAGCCTACACCGGCCAGCACACCTGGGCCTCACTGATTGAAGCGTACAACACCGCCTTTACCAACTTCCAGGGCGGCGACAACTCAAAGACCGAGGCCGACTTCCTCGCCTCCTCTGCCTTTACCGCCTTCGCCGCCACCGACGAGGGCAAGGCCTACTGTGCCAACATGTTCTTCAACCAGCCAGCCACCATCGCCGACGACGGCACTCTCGACTACACACCCCTACGTTTCTGGCCCAACAACAAGCTGACCAGTGGCGACGATGCCGGCAAGTACGAATACTGCACTTTCTGGGCCTACTACCCCTACAACGAAGCCGGCACCCCCGGCAGTTACGGTGTGAGTATAGTCAACAGTCCCGATGCCCTCGGCACAGGCACCGGCATGGGGCGCGTCCACTTCACCATGAACCCCGACGCCTCACAGCAGAGTGACTTCATGATCTCCTTGCCAGCTACTGACTGTAACCGCGACAAATACCCCCTCAAGGTTAGTACTGACGATGGCGACAACGGCTTCACACCCACACGGGTGCCCCTACGCTTCTACCACATGCTCGCCCAGGTGCGCCTCTACGCCTTTATCCGTGGTACCGACAAGCTCGTCTATGTAGAGGGCGAGTTCTATAGAGAAGGCGAAACGTACACCGACGAGTGGGGTATGGTGCATACCGTCACAGCCGCAGAGGCAGGGAAGATAAGAAGAATAGACGAGGAGAAAAGCGAACGATGGGCACGCACGCAATTCACCGATATACAGGGACAGAAATATCGGGCCGACATCCGCTATAAGATGGAATTCAACAACATCAAGACGGAGGCCACCTTCTATCCCAAATACACGCTCAACGGCGTCACCATTGGCTATGACGATGCCCAGACACTGGGTTCAGCCACCGTCGATCACTTCATCATGAACCCCTACTGGTTCCGCTTCCATGAGGAGAACGAGATAAACCCCTACCAGCGATACCAGCTGAACGACAAGTATATGTTCGGCCATTTCGAGGATACACCAGTTTATAAGAGAGAGAACGCCACCAGCGCAGCAGGAGGCCTTGACGGCATCGACTGGAGCGACTCAAAATGGAACAGCCAGTATAACACTCAGGTAGGGACATCGCTGAAGACGACACCCTTGCACTATCTCGACCTGACAGGAGAGAGCGACAGCCGTGCCAAGGAACTGGAAGACCCCAGCGACACGGAAAACCACCGCCACTTCAACTATGCTCCAGGCAATATCCTCATGGTGGTGCCTCAGGTGCTTCGCGATGAGGATGTGCCACATATCGTCCTCACAGCCACCGACACTAATGGAAAGACTGCCCGTGTCACCATCAACATGCTGAAGATGAACATCAAGTGGGAGAGTGGCTTCATCTATTGCTACGCCTTCCTTGACGAGCTCCATCCTGGTGATGACATCGTGCGCGGTCCGGAGAGCATCACCGTCATCTTCGACACCACTCAGCGCACCGACCAGTGGTAGCAAGAACTCATAGCAGACATCCCATGTCAGCTCCCATTCATCACTCCCCACATGGGCGGATGGGCTTCATGGCACCGTTGGCTGTTTTCTCAGAGAACTCTATGTACCCGCCGGGCTTCTGCGGCTTTACGTCCATGAAGAAGCCCTTGTTGTCGTCACGCCCCAAGGTCCAGTAGCCCGCTGCCGGCATATAGACCATGTCGCCGTAGCGGTCAGCTTCTGAGAGGGTTGTGTAGAAATATCCACCTGTTGCGCTGCCGTTGTCGCTCCATAGATTTAGCTGCTCGCCGGTGCTGTCGTCAGTTCCGGTAAGCGAGAAGCCGGTGAAGATGGAGCCGTCGGGCACGCGGAACCCTGGTGGGCAGGGGTCATAGACGGTCTTTGTGCCGCCCCAGTAGTCTTGGCCGGTAGTCCAGTAGTCCTCACCGCTCTGTAGCACTCGAGCTTCTGGATGGAGGAGGAAATCCTGAGTGGCGGTGATAGTGGCTGTGGTGGCTGTCATGGGCAAGGCCGTGGGGCGTCCCCATTGATAGACGGTCGAGGTGCCAGTGATAAGGTTCTGCTTAGCGTGCTGCACGATATGCACCACACAGCTCTGGTTGGCGGAGACATTCACGCCCGTCATGGGAGCCACCTGACGCAGCTTCACCCAGCACTCACGCTTGGAGTAGAAACCGAATTCGTTCTCGTCAGGGACCCAGCCGAGGTTGACAGGCAGGATGGTGGCAGAGCTGTTGCTGTAGTTGGTGATGGAGACGAGGTGGTCACCTGCATGGGTGCCATCTCCATTGTAGTTTAAGAATTGCGTGTCGTCAGAGATTCCGTTTTCGCTTCCTTCATTAGGATACACCTCGTCGGTCATCCAGATGTGCCACGTCCAGAAAGTTTCCCAGTCGCCATATTCATAGCCACCCGTTCCTTTATCCGTGTCCACAATCCAATTAGAACCGCTGTCTGTAGATTTCTCATACACCGTCTCCGTCCTTCCTTGTAGTGCTATGACGGCATTGCCAGGGGTGGACTGTGCGACTTCGAAGCCTATGTTGCTGGTTGTAATGGTTAGGTTGGTGACAAGTCCGCTCACATCCTGCCAAACTAACACTGGTTGAATAGTTTGTTGCCTGTTAGAAATAGTACTTGTCTGCCATGAATAACTGGTGCGCTTTCTGCTCTCGTTTTCCACAAGGCTCACCGTTTCCTCGTAATAGTCCATTTGGCTTTTGATGTCTCGATAGGCGATTCTTGTTCCTTTGTGATCGACGAAGCAGTCTGCCTCAACCCCGTCGGAGGCCTTATTTCCGTATACGAGGGGAAAGGTATAAGTTCCTTCTCTGTTCACGATATAGCAATTGGCATTCTTCCGTTGTCCTGTAGGAATCTCATCGCCATTAGGTGTCTTCTCATACAAATTCCAGTTGCTAGCTCTCTCATTAGTTGTGTTTTTCCCTAATATGGCTGCATGGTTGCCGCTCTTGGTATAGCTCTGTGCTGTGATGGTATAACTGGCCTGCGAGTCATAGCCGCCAGCAAACACGTTGATTCCTGGGGTGCCTGAACTATTTGTTAACCATGAAGGGCAGCTATCCTCGAATTTGGTATTCTCGTTGGGTTCTGTTGTGGAGTATCCTGCTACCTCCCAGTTCACACCGTGTGTCGTCACCTCCTCGTCGGCAGCGTAGTCATAGTAGCTGCGGTAGCTGTGTACGGCGAAGGTGCCGTTAGTGGAGGAAGTGCTGTTGTGTTCGGCTTCTGTAGGATTCTCGGCCACGAGGTAATAGCCATCGGCCACCTCGCCGACGGTGAGGTTGGGGGGTGTTTTGGGGGGTTTCTTCCATACG
>ERZ809472.113-NODE-113-length-22787-cov-12.515001_pt1 | contig 22787 bp, 21 predicted proteins | sample MGYA00521274_ERZ809472 | MGnify/ENA primary metagenome ERZ809472 (study PRJEB31581, sample SAMEA3312791) | metagenome | study: EMG produced TPA metagenomics assembly of the PRJEB8939 data set (Metagenomic analyses of Rumen microbiomes reveals... | reverse complement strand
TTTCTTCATGATGGGATATACTTTCGTGTCAGGAAAAAGTTTCCTTGGTTGTACGGAGACATAAAAAGGGAAAAGTGAATAGTGAAAAGTGACAAATTTGCTTCCGCCATTAAATTTAAGATGATAAATGAAAATCATATACTATAGTTCACCTTTCTTTGCCGACTGCGATTTCCCTTTGATAGGAGAGTTGCAGCGGATGGGGCATGATGTGAGATATTACATCTCTATTGCATCTGGTAATAGCAGGTAGTGGGAAATTCTATTTTGACATAGGGCCATACAAAAAGAATCATGGGAAGGCACCTGTTGATGGGGAGACAGCCAAGAATCAGTATATTATTGCTGAACTGAAAAAGTACTGCAAGGTGATGGTCTTGAACTTATCAAGCGGTGGATATATGAGTCATTTTACCCGGGAGTTCCTTGACATGATGGGTGAATTGACTATTCTTCCGGTGGGTAAAAACAGATAATTATGAAGAAAAAAAATCTTGCAGTAGTCTTGATAGGCGGATAGTAAACGGTAAATCGTAATAAAAACCATACATGACATTTAATTCTTTCATTTTTTGGCTGGTTTTTCCGTGTATCTTCTTAATATACTGGATTTTTCCAGACAGTATCGTAGTTGGGCGAAATGTTGATAATCAACGAGTTGTACGACCAAGAAATCTGTTCCTGCTCGTTGCCAGTTACCTCCTCTATGCCAATTGGAAACCAGCGTTCACGTTGATTCTGCTGTTAGTTACGGTGCTCACATACCTTGGGGCTCGGTATTTCGATGCAAAAGAGGCTCACCGCAAAACAGGAGTCATCTTCACCTATGCCCTGTTGGTGCTGCTGCCGCTGTTGGTGTTCAAGTATTACAACTTCGTGAACGAGAGCATTTGGAAGTTGTTGACCGGCGCAGGGCTTCGCTACGGGATGCACGGCCTCAATTGGGCCATCCCCGTGGGCATCTCGTTCTACACATTCCAGGCGTTGGGCTATCTATTCGATGTGTATTACAAAAAAGAACGAGCCGAAAGGTCGTTCTTTGATTATGCACTCTTCGTCAGCTTCTTCCCGCAGGTATTCTCTGGTCCTATCAGCAAGGCGGGTGAACTGCTGCCTCAGATTAAGCAGAAGCGCACGTTCAAATACGAGCAGGGTGTGCAGGGCTTGAAGTTCCTGCTATGGGGTATGTTTCTTAAGCTGGTGCTGGCCGACAGGATTGGGCTGTATGTAGATAAAGTGATGGCCGACTATGCCATGCATAACGGTACCACCTGCATTTTGTCGGCTTTCTTCTATTCTCTCCAAATCTACGGCGACTTTGCCGGATATTCGCTGATGGCGGTGGGCGTGGCCAAGACGATGGGCTTTGACCTCATCAATAACTTCAACCGCCCCTCTTTTTCAGTCAGTATCACTGACTTTTGGCGCAGATGGCACATCTCGCTCTCCCGTTGGCTGAAGGATTATGTGTATATTCCCATGGGAGGAAGCCGCTGCTCAAAGCTCCGCAACTATTGGAACATCTTTGTCACTTTCCTCGTGAGCGGTATTTGGCATGGAGCCAACTGGACGTTCATCGTCTGGGGTATCATCCACGGTGTGGTTCAGATCATTGAGAAGGCATTGGGCATTAACAACAAAGAGTCGAAAGGCGTGATGAGGCTGTTGCGCATTGTGGCTACTTTCATCATCGTAACCATTGCTTGGGTGTTCTTCCGTATGCCATCGCTGCCTGTGGCAATAGATTATATCGGTCATTCTTTTAGCAGTTTTGGAGCTCCATCAACGATGATGGACAAAACCTTTTTCATTATCCTTATGGCCATTGCCATTGTGGCCTTCAAGGAAACCCGCGAGGAGTTCTTCCCCAAGGCGTTGCACTTCTTGGACAACCGCTATGTGAAATGGGCAGAGTGCATAGTCGTATTTTGCCTGATTCTGCTTTGTGGTGCGTTGGATAGTGGTTCATTTATTTATGGGAATTTCTGATTATGAAAAAGTTTTTGATTCAAATAGCCATATTCTTTGCCATAGTGGCAGTGGTGGACGTATCACTTGGCCAGTTGTTCCATTATCTGCAAACCACCAAGGCAGGTAGCCGCACGGGTAATGAATATTATGCCTGCAAGAAAACCAACGAGGATGTCATCATCATGGGTTCCTCGCGAGCCATGCACCACTATGTGCCAAAAATAATAACCGAGAAAACAGGCATGAGCTGCTTCAATGTCGGAGTGGATGGCAACGGCATCATCCTTCAGTATGGCCGATGGAAGATGATTTCGGAGCGTTATGCTCCGAAGTTGATTATTTATGATATAACAACGAGTTATGATTTGGAGGAGAACGATAATATGGCCTATATTTCCCGATTGAAACCTTTCTGTTGGGATACATCGGTCAAAAGTTATGTCGTCTCGCTTTTCCCGATGGAAAAAATAAAGCTGTATTCAGGCATGTATCGTTACAACTACTGGTTCTTGGAGATAGTATCCAATTGTCTGAGAAAAGGCAACTTTAAAGTCGAAGCCGGTTATGTTCCAAAGTATGAACATATCCGCAGCGAGATAGTGAACCGTCCTCGTAGAGAGAAAATCCAATCAATCAATACGGATGCCGTCAAACTACATTACCTTGAACAGCTCGTGAAAGAAGCGCAAGCCAAAGGGACACAGGTGATGTTTGTTGTATCTCCTGTGTGGCGAGGTGACATATACGCACCAGCAGTATATGCGGAGGTGGAGAAAATGGCACACCAATATGGCATACAGTACCTTCAATACATGGATTCTGAAATATGTGATGCTCCCGATTGTTTTAAAGATTCATACCACTTAAACGATAAAGGTGCCAGGGCGTTTACGGAAGAGCTTGTTTCGCACATTCAAATACCCCCCTTCAACTCTTTCAACCCATGAACAAAATTAGTAAGGAACCTGGCATCTATACCGCAAACAGGGCTTTCTTTATCAACAAGATACATCAATACAAGAAACACGTGAGCAAAGCATGTCTCAAAGAAGCATTCGCAAACTTCTTTGCGGTTCATGCGAAACGAAGAGACTGGCCGTTTATATATTTGTTTGCCTTTCTTCATGATGGGATATACTTTCGTGTCAGGAAAAAGTTTCCTTGGTTGTACGGAGACATAAAAAGGGAAAAGTGAATAGTGAAAAGTGACAAATTTGCTTCCGCCATTAAATTTAAGATGATAAATGAAAATCATATACTATAGTTCACCCTCTTTTGCCGACTGCGATTTCCCTTTGATAGGAGAGTTGCAGCGGATGGGGCACGACGTAAGATATTATATCTCTATTGCATCTTTTAGCAAGAGGTCAACACTGATTGACTTAAAAGAATTGTATCCGCATACAGGCATTTATCCCGCAACGGAAATATACAAGGAGTTTAATGACTTCCGTCATATTCTCGATCTTTCGCATGTATATATCGTTAATCAAAAGTACAAGCAGAAATTTCATCCTGTCAACCTGCTATTGATGATTAAACTGGTCATACATTTTATGATGCAGAAGCCAGATGTTATTCATTTAACCACCCCTCCTTGTTTGACACAGAAATTATTATATCTGATAAAGAATAAGTTGGTATTGACCGTTCATGATCCTTTCAGGCATTCAGGTTTTACAAATAAAATGGCAGAGCGGGATAGAAGAATGGCTTTTAAGTATATTTCCAAACTGGTATTACTCAATGAGAGGCAGTCTTCCTCATTTGCATCCTATTATGATGTTCCCCAAAAACATATCTTTATCAACAAACTGGGGATGTATAGTAGTATTTTGTATGTAGATCCACTGCCATTCCAGATCGACAGGCCTTTCATTCTCTTTTTCGGGAAAATTGTAGAATACAAAGGGGTAGAATATCTATTGGAGGCCATGAAGATTGTGCATCGCCATTATCCCGAATTAATGCTGGTGATAGCCGGTGGCGGGAAATATTATTTTGACATTGAGCCATACAAGAAACTGGACTATGTTAAAATCATCAATCACTATATAGGTACCAGGGAGTTAGCAGGCATGCTTCGGGCTTGTGAATTTGGAGTTTGTCCTTACAAGGACGCAACGCAAAGCGGTGTTATTCAAACAGCCTTCACATTAGAGGTTCCGATGGTTGTAACCAATGTGGGGGCTCTTGCCGATGCTGTTCAGCATGATAGAACAGGACTTGTTGTAAAGCCTTGCGATGCGGACGACTTGGCAAATGGAATCATGGAATTGCATTCCGATAAGGAAAAACTGAATGCGATGAGAAAGAATATCAAGGAAGAATGGATGAAGAACATGAGCTGGGAGCCTATCGCAGACGAATATCTGAAATGTTATAAAGCATGAGAATTCTTGAAGTTCATTATTCCACAGCATGGGCAGGAGCGGAAAGGCTTGTCGTTGATCTCTGTAATGAGCTATCGGTTAACAATGAAGTCTGTCTCTGCACGATTGTTGATGACACTCTTCCTGGAAAATCATACTATAAGGCAGAGCTGGTTCCGACTGTTCAATATATTAACCTTAAGTGCAAGAGTGGAATGGACATTAGAGGTTTTGGTCGTCTTTACAAGACAATCAAGAAATTCAAGCCCGATATCGTCCACGCTCATACGGATGCTTTCAACCTATGGATGCCCTCTATAATATATAAGAAGGCAAAGTTCTTTCATACCATACATAGTTTAGCACAGAAAAGACAATATAAACCATGGCTCACACTCATTTATCGACATTTCTATAAATCTCATATTCATGCTATCTGTATTTCAAATATATGCAAACAGTCCTACATTGAACTCTATAATTTGAACAATGCGATACAGATTGACAATGGACGTTCACAGATGAAACCGTCAAAAAATTTCAAATCTGTAGTAGGAGAAATCAAGAGCTTTCGTAAAACGAATCATACAAAGGTATTTGTTCATGTGGCAAGATGTAGTGAGCCCAAAAATGAACCATTACTTTTCAAGACATTTTGCCGGCTATATGATGAGAACAAAGATTGTATCCTTCTTGTCATCGGTGCGAACTATGATTCTCCGGAATACAAACACTTAATAGAGGACGCGACACCAAATATCCATTGGCTCGGACTAAAAAGCAATGTCTGTGATTATCTTACGAATGGTGACTTCTTCATTTTATCATCAAAATGGGAGGGACTCCCTATTTCCTTATTGGAGGCGCTGTCTGTAGGAATAATCCCTGTTTGTACACCTGCCGGGGGAATACCTGATGTTATTAAGGACAGGAGTCTGGGCTATCTCTCCCCTAGCATGAACGAGGAGGACTTCTACAGAACTGTCATCGATGCAATCCAGACTTCTGAAGACTTTGACCGGGAAAAACTCATCGAGTATTTCCAAGACAACTTTTCCATGAAACATTGCGCATCTCAATATGTACAAGCTTTTCAGACTCATTTATGATTAAGACAAGAAAAGACCTCAAACAATTCATTCAAGCCGATTCCAAAACCAGAAGTGGCTCCAATATGCTTATTAAATGGGTTACACGTTCGGATGATTACTTACCAAGTCTTTTGGTTAAATGTCTCCGAAAATACGAATACTATTTGAATCGAAAAAGAAACATATATAACTTGTTTCCATATATCTGGTATTGGTGGAATTTCCGCAGATTGAGAGTAAAGACTGGAATTATGTTATTTCCCAACACCATAGGTGAAGGACTTAACTTGGTTCATCCCGGTTTTAGACGAATTGCCGTTTTCTCCCATATAGGGAAAAACTGTACTATTCTCCCTAATGTACTCATTGGAAGAAAGAATCCTGGAGAAAAAGCGGATGTCTTTATCGGAGACAACTGTTATATAAGTACTGGAGTTACTATTTTGGGGCCTGTTACAATTGGTAATAATGTTACCATAGCAGCAGGAGCGGTTGTTACCAAGGATGTACCAGACAATTGTATTGTGGGCGGTGTGCCAGCAAAAATTCTAAAATATAAGAAATGACACCACGTATTTTCTTTTATGCTAATTTTGGCAATTGGAATCGACAGCCATACGGAGGTGGCGAGATTGGTAACCGGCGTACACTCGGAATGATGCGGCGTGCGGGATATGATGTGCATCTGATTGAAAAATACAATCGAGTGTTCAAACACACCATTTCTGATGCTTTTGTCATCATCAGCCTTATGGCATGGAACATCATCAAGTTCTTTTTTATTCTACTATTTGGCAGACGAGAAAATAGCATTGTACACATTGTAGGCTATTATGGCTCTACTATTTATTTTGAACGTATCCTTGTAGGTATATCCCATCTATTAGGTTACCATACTCTTTATGAAATGCGAGGCGGTGGAGCTTCTTTTCACTTTAATAATGGCTCTAAACAATATAAGCATTTCTTTGCAGCAACTGTCCGACTAGCAGATTATATATTCAGTCAAGGATTAGAAAACAAGCCGTTGCTTGATGACATAGCGCCAAACAAACATTTCTTTTATTACCCTAACTGTGTAATGCGAGAATTTTTTCCTGATACATATCCAGATAAGCCAACAGACCATATTAACCTACTATATTTTGGACGTATATCAAAAAAGAAAAACGTAGATATTATCATTGACACCTTCAATTTGTTGGCAGCGAAATATTATAACATATATCTTGATATTGTCGGTAATTGTACAGAGCCTGTATACGCAGAAGAAATCATGCACAAAATCAATGTCTCAAAATATACAAACCGCATTTCGATGCACCCTGCCTGCGACCATAACAAACTGAAAGGGTACTTATCAGACAAGCATTTCTACCTCTTCCCTACCACTGAACCACGAGAGGGACATAGTAATGCACTTACAGAAGCTATGGCATGGGGAATCATTCCTGTTGCTACAGATATGGGGTTCAATCGCACAATCGTTGGTAATAATTCTCTGATAGTGGAAAAACTATCTTCGGAATCTTTCGCCTCTACAATCTCACAGATTATAGAAAGTGGAAATATTCCAGAGTTATCAAAACAAGCCTATATACGAATACAAAACAACTATACTGAAGATATTATATATAACAGATTGAAAGAAGAGTATAAAATTCTTTTCAATCAACTATCCACAAATAAATGAAACTCAAAGCGCTAAATATTGTCTGCTCGCAAACAGAATTGAGCAAGATTCCTGATGGTAAGGTCCTTATCAATACCATCAATGCGCATTCTTATAATACAGTCCAAAAGGATGAGGCATTTGCAGAGGCACTGAGGACGGTTCACGGTTCACGGTTAACGGTTAATGACAAAACGGTGTGTGTGAAGTTTCTGATTCCCGACGGAGCCTCGATAGTGAAAGCCTGCCGATGGCTGAAAACTAAGAGCCAGCCAAAGGAGCGTATCGCAGGATGGGATCTGTTTGCTTTTGAAATGCAAAGGCTTGATGTAAGATGTAAGAAGGATGATGTAAGATGTAAGGTGATGTTCCTTGGCTCAAGTGAAAAAGTGCTGGCGCTGATTCAGGAACGGGCGACTGTTGATTATCCCAACTTGGAAGTTGTTACCTATTCCCCACCCTACAAGTCAGAGTTCTCCGAAGAGGATAATCAGGCGATGATACAGGCCATCAACAAGGCCAATCCAGACCTGCTATGGATAGGCATGACGGCACCCAAACAGGAGAAATGGACGTACCAGCACTGGAAGGAATTGGATATTCATTGTCATGTGGGCACCATCGGTGCGGTGTTCGACTTCTATGCAGGAACGGTGGAAAGGGCTCCCTTGTGGTGGCAGAAACATTCGATGGAATGGCTCTACAGGTTGCTTTTTGAGCCTAAGCGGATGTGGAGGAGGTATGTGATCGGAATTCCTTTGTTCTTGTGGAACATTCTTAAAGAGAAGATAGGAAAGAAATAAAATGAGAGAATTATAATACTAACAATTAAAAAATTATAAGTTATGTCAGACAAAGTAGAAATTGATTTGGAAGACCTCGACGACCTGAAAGACCTTATAGGCGACGAGAGAAAAGGAGCAAGTTTTAGCTTCCAGAAAGTATTTGCCCATCTGGTGCTGAACTGGCAGTGGTATCTGCTTTCTTTAATCATCTGCATGAGCGCTGCCTACATCTATTTGCACTATGTCCAACCCATCTATCAGGTGTCGGCCAGAATGTTGGTGAAGGATGAGGACAAAAAGTCGAGGACTTCAATCAGGCAGATTCTCCCCAACATGGAAGACTTCGGCATCATGAACAACTCCAGTGGTTTCGACAATGAGTTGGAGATACTGCAGTCGCCAGTAACGGTGCATGATGCCGTGAAGCGCTTGAAACTCTATACCGAGTATCGGATTGATGGGCATATCATGAAACAACAGCTCTATACCAACCAGCCAGTCAGCGTAGACCTCGACCCAATGTCGCTCGACTCGTTGGACTACTACATGCTGGAGGGCATCCGTTCCATACAGATGGCTATCACAAAGAAAGGAGAGGGCTATCATGCCGACATTGGGCTGGTTTACAATGGGAAAGTCATGAAGGAGTACAGTGAAGACATAGATTCGCTTGGCACATCAGTCAAGACAGATTACGGTACAATCTCTTTCATGTGCAACCCAAAGTATAATACATACAAAGAAGACCGTTTCAAGAAGGGATTCGCGCTCCATGTCACTATACGTCCGCCCATGGTGGTGGCACTCAGATATATGGGACAGATGGGCGTGGCACCGACATCGAAGGAAACCTCGATTGCTTCCATCGTTGTCAACGACGAGAACGTCAAACGTGGCATCGACTTTATCAACACGCTCGTACTGTGCTATAACGACCAGGCCAATATTGACAAAAACGAAGTGGCAAGGAAGACGGAGGAGTTCATCAACCAACGCTTAGAGAAGATTGATGCTGAACTGGGAACGACGGAGAACTCTTTGGAGAACTACAAGAAACGCAACGCAGTGACCCAATTAGAGGCGGATGCAGCACAGTCACTGCAGCTCTCAGCTCAGTATGCAGCCCGTCTGGCAGACATCAACACGCAGATGCAATTGCTCGACTATTTGCAACAATATTTGAACAACCCTGACAACCGCTACAAGCTCATTCCTGCCAATATAGGCATGAACGACCAGGCATCAACACAGTTGATAAGCAACTACAACTCAGCGGTACAGGAGCGCAACCGACTCATGCGTAGTGCCAGCGAGCAGTCGCCACAGGTGCAGGCCCTTACCACCGCGCTTGACGAACTGGAGGTCTCTATACGTCAGGCATTCGCTCAGGCCCGCCATTCCGCCGAACTGCAGCGCAACTCCATTCAGGGGCAGTATGCCAGGTATCAGGGGCGCATCGGCAGCACGCCGGAGCAGGAGCGAGTGCTCAATCAGATAGGCCGTCAGCAGGAGGTGCGCTCGGGACTTTACTTGCTACTGCTACAGAAACGTGAGGAAAACAGTATCTCCCTCGCAGCAACGGCCGATAAGGGAAAACTCATTGCACCACCACTGTACGGTGGTCAGGTAAGCCCGAAAAAGGGCAAAATCTTGGGAATAGCCATCTTTGCAGGCCTGTTCATCCCGTTTGTTATCTTGCTCCTCATTGAACTGCTGCGCTATCGCATAGAGGGCCGCGAGGATGTCGTCGCGCTCACCAAAGTGCCCATCGTGGCCGATGTGCCCGTGGCCAACGAAAAGGCAATGACAGCTGCGGGCATCGTCGTTCAGGCCGACAAGAACAGCCAGATGGACGAGGTGTTCCGTTCGCTGCGCACCAATGTGCAGTTTATGATGGCGGAAAACGAGAAAATCATCCTCTTCACCTCGGGCACTTCTGGCGAAGGCAAGACGTTCCTCGCCGCCAACCTCGCAGTGTCCTTCGCTCTGCTCGGGAAGAAGGTAATGCTTGTGGGATGCGACATCCGAAAGCCAGCACTCGGACGGCTGTTCGGAACGACAAACACCAAACAGGGCCTCACCAACCTGCTCAGGGTGGAGAACGTCACGCGAGAACTACTGCACAAAGAAATGTGCAGCTCCGGGGTGAACCCCAATCTTGACCTCCTCATGTCCGGACCCGTCCCGCCGAATCCTACGGAACTGTTGAGCAGGAATACGCTGAAGGAGGTGTTCGACCTCCTCAGCGAGGAATACGACTACATCATCCTCGACTCTGCTCCCGTAGGACTGGTCACCGACACCCTACAGTTGGCCCGCTATGCCAATGTCTGCTGCTTCGTCTGCCGTGCCGACTATACGCCAAAGGCGAACGTCGGCCTGCTCAACTCACTGGCCCAGGAAAACAAGCTTCCTAATGCCTGTGTGGTACTCAATGGAGTGGATATGTCGAAGAGAAAGTACGGCTACTATTATGGCTACGGCCGTTACGGCAAATATGGCCGCTACGGCAAATACGGCTATGGCAACTATGGCAGTTACGGCAACTACGCCGCCTCCCATTACGGCAACAAAAATGATGGCAGTATAAAGAAATGACACACCCTCAAGTCAGTGCCGTGAAATAGTCTGTAATCATATCAGCCCATCGGACTTTGGTGGCATCTTTGTGGATGATCATTTTAAAGTAGAACTGGCAAGAAATCGTGCAGAATGTTTTGCCATTCCACGAAAAGATTGTACCTTTGCAGTCAACTATTAATTTTACAAGGTTCGGGAGAAATGGCAAAAAACAACAAAAGAATAGTGGTGAAGGTGGGTTCCAACGCGCTTACACGTCCTGACGGGCGCCTCGACGTGACGCGAATGTCGGCACTCGTTGATCAGATAGCATGGCTAAGGGCTCACGCCTACGAAGTAATCCTCGTGTCGTCGGGTGCAGTGGCCTGCGGCCGGCGCGAGCTCAGCGTGGCCCACGAGCTGGACTCTGTGGAGCAGCGGCAGCTCTTCTCGGCACTGGGGCAGGCAAAGCTCATCGGACTGTACTATGACCTGTTCCGTGAATACCACATACACGTAGGGCAGGTGCTCACGATGAAAGAGAACTTCAAGCCCGGAGAGCAGTATAGCAACCAGCAGGCTTGCATGCGTGTGATGCTGGAGAACGGCGTGCTGCCCATCGTCAATGAGAATGACACGGTCAGCGTCACCGAGCTGATGTTCACCGACAATGATGAACTCAGCGGACTCATTGCCCAGATGATGGATGCAGGGACACTGGTGCTGCTGTCGAACATCGACGGTATCTACACAGGCCATCCCGACGACCCGGCATCGCGCCTCATCACTGAAGTGGCACCCGGCACCGACCTCTCGGAATACATCCAGGCAGAGAAAAGCTCGGCTGGAAGGGGCGGCATGCAGTCGAAGTATGCTACGGCATCGCTCACACAACGGGCGGGCATACGTGTCATTATCGCCAACGGAAAGCGTGACGACATACTCATCGACCTGGCTGAGCGGCCTGATGAAACACCGCACACGGAGTTCACCCCTCTTCTTTAGAAAAACTGGAAATGGCTGTAGCCCTACTGTATTCCGAACTCCTGCTGCTGACGCTCCACTTCCTCGAGTGAACGACGACGCTCTTCTTCGGTCATGGCCGGCAGGGGCTGGTTTCCCACGTTATTACCGTTCAGGGGTCCAGAAACGTTTACGAGAGACGACTGCTCACTAAAACACTGGGGCAGCTGTGTCGGCACAGACTCGATGACCAGCGTGTCGGCCTGCGGTGCGTGGGTGCCCGTATAGGTCGGACGCGCAATAATGGTAATCTTTCCGGCCCGATGGGTACTGCGAACAAGAACAGGCGCACTACCCCACTCTACCAGACGCGGATTGGCCCCTATCGAAGCATCACCGATGATACATCCCTCACCTTCCACAGAGAAGGTGATGCTCTCACGCGCCAACCGGCGGACATTGCCGTTGTCGTCGGTCACCTCGGCCACAACGACGATAAAGTCGGAACCGTCGGCCACCAACTGACGGCCAAGCTCGTCAGCATAAAGGCGCAACTTCGTACTGCGACGCGATGGCATCTTCGTCTCCGTACAAACCACCTCGCCACCGACGATACCCTCGGCCACAAGCTTCACATTCTGCCACGAGCGACGGGTATAGCTCTGCTCACGAGCCTTCCAGAAGTCCCAGAACCCCTTGAATACGACCGGCTCATTTGGCGTGCCGTCCGCGTGGTGTACCACAGGGAGCGTAGCCGTTTTCCAACCGTCAAGAGCGGTCAGCCTGACGCTGTCGCAATTGGAAAACACCGTCACGTCCTGCGGGGAGAACTGCGTCATCTCATGAGCGATGAAGAGGTGATGGACATCGGGTGACAGTTGATGAGGGATTTGTGAGCGGAACATCTCAAAGGCATATTTCTTCTGACGGAAAGCGTCATAGATGCCACCGAAATAGGCATCGGGATGGTAGCCACGCTGATGGTCGAAAGGATGCCACTGACAGCCGCCGATGAACTGCCGCTGCCCACGGTACATCATGCCGTAGGTATCGGCTAACGACAACGCGGCAGTGAGCATGGCATGTTCTCCCCAGGCACGGGCAGCACGGTTGATGGCATTGTGGGCATACCAGTCATCGACATACTCGCCCCACTCACGGGTAAACACGCACTTGCCGTTGGCATAGGACTCCTCTTGAGCCGTCCTGGTGATGGGAATATTGTCGGCCCAGTCATAGAGCACATCATAGTTCTCCTTTACGCCCGCCGAGTTCAAATCAGCAGCTGCTCCAGGCCGTCCTGGAAAGGGGAACTCCTCACGGGTGATCTGCAAAGCCTTCAGGGCGAAGTCCTCAGGATAGCGTGTCTCATTAAGGATAGGCTCCCACAAGAGCACGCAAGGGTGGTTGCGGTCGCGGCGGATGATGTCGCGGGTGTTCTGGTGGACCAGCTCGCCCCACTGCGGTTCCTTGTTCCAATACTGCCATCCTGGCGTGGGAACGATGACAAAGAGGCCCAGCTCGTCGCAGGCATCCATGAATGCCGGGTCCTGAGGATAATGGGCAGCACGGACGATGTCCATACCCGCCTCCTTCAGACGCAAGGCGTCACGCCACTGCTGGGAGTTGGGCAGCGCATTGCCCACGTAGGCAAAGTCCTGATGACGATTTCCGCCGATAAGCTGATGATAGGGACGACCGTTGAGCCAGAAGCCATCGGTGCCACGAAACTCAGCCAGGCGGATGCCAGCACGGACGATACCACCGTCGGAAAGTTCACCTCCTATAGAAGATTTTGCCCGCTGATGGGAAAAATCGTTGTGGGAGGGAGACGTTACCTTCAGCTCTACCGTATAAAGATAAGGTGACTCAGGCGACCAAAGGTGCGGATTATTGATGGTCGTGCTCAGCCGAGCCGTCTTGTATTCACCGTCACGAAGTACAAGCTTCTGGCGCAAAGTCTTGACAGGCTTTCCCTCCGCATCCTTGATAATGGCCGTCACCACAGCAGGAACGGCTCCACCCCCTCGGACAGCGAGGCTGTTTGCCACCTCCACGTCAATATAAACGTCGGCACTTTTCTCTGAGACTCGGTCATAATGCAGGAACACCCCACCCCCGGCCACCTGACCACGCTCCAGCGGGTCGGTGATGTGACAGGGAGAGAGGCCCATGAGCCACACGTCGCGGTACATACCGCCATGATAGGCAAAGTCCAGCTGTGACTGTTTCTTGCCCGGAGGGTAGGTCTTGTCGTCGCTGTTGTCAGCCCGCACGGCAATGACACACTGGTCACCAGCCTTGACTCCTGCTGCCGAGAGGTCAATGGTAATAGGCAGATAGCCGCCCAGATGCTCTTTTGCCAGCCGACCGTTCACATAGACCTGCTGTTTACCCATGATAGCCTCGAAATGAACGCGCACCAGCTTGCCCTCCATATCTTGGGGAACACAGAAATGTTTCCGATACCAGCAGACACCCTGGTAGTTACGACCGCCACTGGCCTCTGCCGGAACCAGCTCCACACTATGTGGCGCACTGACCACAGGCCAAGCTGAGTCATCATAGTCAACGGAAGCGGCTCCCTCGGCATCGCCCAGAAGGAACCGCCAGCCCTCGTTGAAATCATACACCACGCGGCCACTACCCTCAAGCGGAAAGAGTCCGGCCACTGACTGAGCAGCAGCAATATCGGGTGACAAGAAAACGTTAAGCAGGAAGATGAGCACCAGATGGGCAAACTTCCACGGCATGAGCAGTTTCTCTGCCCGCCGCACGAAGTCATAGCTCAAAAGGCGTATGAAGTATGTGCGGGTGCGGTAATACAACTTGGCCTTGGGCGAAAACCAGGTATTCTGGTAGTGATGGATGGTATAAGTGAGAGGGGTGACTTTCACCGTCCTCGAGTCAAACAACATTGGAGAGAAATACTCGTCGCTCATCACAAGCACCTCACTTTGCATATCCATTTGGCGGATGTTCCTGCTCTCCTCGGCAGTGAGCACACGCAAGGGTTTCAGCTTGACAATCTGCTCGGCCATGATTTCCGGCAGTTTACGTATGGCAAGCGTACCGTCACTCTTGATGAACGTACGTCCGTCGTAGTAGTCGAGACACTGCTTCACCCAGTCACAGCCAGCCTCGGCACCGATAATGGCCGCCTCGGGAGTTCCTGACTTCTCGGCTCCGACAAAATAGGGAAGATCCAACAAGTCGTCGAAACGACGCAGAACTTCCACGTCACTGTCTAAGTAAATGCCCCCGTAATGGTAGAGGGCGTAGAAACGGATGTAGTCGGCAGCAAAGGCATATTTCTTCTTCTCAAAAGCCTCGCGAACCCACTGTGAACGACTCAGGGGAAAGCGCTCTGTGTCCCAAAGCATGATCTCGTAGTCTGGGAGAATCCTCTTCCAAGACTCTATGCAACGAGCTATCTTCGCGGGATAGGCATCTCCGCTAAGCCAGCACAGATGAATCACTTTTGGAATCATGAGCTTAGAGTTTAGAACGCATCGTCTTCGTGGTAGCCGTCGTAGTCGAGCATACCCATGTCGTCAACCTTGGAGATACCAATACCACCCTGACTGTCGATGTTCATCTGCAACGGCACAAAGAGGTCGTCAACCGCATCAGGCATGGCCACAACGACGGAGAACTGTAGGTTCTTGCCGTTCACCTCATCGAAACGAATGTCGGCCAGAATACCACCACTACGGAATGGCTCGTCGACATAGGAGAGGAAGGTGCTCTTCAGGAAAGTCTTTTGTGTGAACAGCGAACCGTCCTGCCGCATGATGGTCAGGCGACAGCTATTGTCGATGTATTTCTGCTTGTCACTATCCTCCACAAAAACGCTGTCACGAGAGGTACGCACGACTTTCACATTATAGGACGCCCCTTGCCACTGCACACTCACCAACTGACTGTCAGCAGGCATGGCAATCGGCGGCTGGTGACGCTGGGGTACATGGTGGGTGGCAATGACTGGTCCATCCACCTCCTTCTTCTCCTTGCAGCCGCCAAGAATCATCATGCCGGCTGACAGTATTACAATCGCTGATAATAATCTTTTCATTGTTTTCTCCATAATATATTAAAGAGCCTCGTCATCAGGACGCTCTATCTGCGCGGGCCGCCCTTTGGGCAGATGACGCTGCTTACGCAGCCATGCTGCCTTACGAGCCTCATAGTCCGCATGATGCTTCTCCAGATAACCGTCGGCCATAACTTAATTATTTCTCTGTGAACTTAGCATAAACCACGCTGATCTTCACCGGGTCGTTGGGATTGTCGCGCCCACCGACGAGACGGGTGCTGGTGAGCGACATATCGTGCTCAATACCCGATGCCGACGAAGTGACGGGAACGAGCAGCACCTTGTTCCAGTTGGGATGCTCAGCGGCCCAGTTCACATTCTCTTTCATGCCTTTCTGATAGTTACGCCACAGGGCGGTAATGAGGTTTGAGATGTTGGCGAATGTGTAGACATTCTGCGTTCCCGTACTATTGTATGAAGCGAGGAAGGAAGTTCTGCCATCGGCACTCTTGGTCTTCTCAAAGAACGATTTCAGGCTGTCGGCCTGGACCATGAGAATGTTGTTGGGAATGCTGAACAGGCGGCGGTCGCCCGACTCATTGTTGATTCTCTGGAACGAAATCTTTGCTGCCAGCAGCGAGTCTGTATCATGGTTCTTCTTGATGGCCTCCACAGGAAGGGTGACCTCAGTGAAGAGTCCGGCAGGAGACTTCAGGTAGGTGTGCTGCGTCTCACTTGCTAAACGACGGATAGACTCCTTATCGTTGGTGACGAGGGTTGTCTGTAGCACTTCCTGCGTGCCGCCAAGGGTAAAGGCTGCTGTCATGACAGTGTCCTCATCAGCCTGTGTGAATCGGTAGTATACGCGCAGTCCCATGTTCGACACTTGCGAATGGAAGCCAAGCCCGTCGCGAATCTCAAAGAACAGTCCAGGACAGACTTCATGGGTGAAGGCGTAGGAATTGCGATACTTCTCAGGATGATGGTAGAGCTGATAGAGGATGTACGAACCATAGTTATTATAGGTCATGCCATCCTTGTCCGTGTAGGGCATGTCGAGCTTTATGCGTATGTTCTGCACATAGGATTTCGTTGCCCTGAGACTGTCTTTGTCGTTGAGGTTGGTGTATGTGAACATCTTGCTCTTCGACAGTCCTCCGGAACGCAGCAGCCCCAGCGCACGGGGATTGAAATTGGAATAGTAGCGATGACCTTCTTCTACGGGGATGGCCATCTCGCTGACCTGCATCTTCAGTGCCTGGAGACTGTCCTTACTGTCAAAAGGCTTCGCGAGGTAGAGCAACACCTCGCAGGAGTCGGCAGCCACCTGGCCGTTCCAAAGGCTGACAATGTTATCATCCTCAGAAAAAGACATCACCTCCAGAACATGAAACTGCGTGGTAAACTCGCTCTTGACATCGGCGAGCGTCTCGGGGTCGCGCACCTGTCCGAGATAGCATTTGGAACTGAGCGTGAAAACCGAATCAGCAACTACTGTCCGTGTCTCAACGTCGTAGTCAGTAGCGTTGAGGTCGAGCTTATCTCCCTCGTCAGTAAGCGAGGTACCAATTGACGACACACTGTCGTCGCAAGAATAAATGGCCATTGCCGCAAGAACGACACTAGCCATATACTTTACCTTTAACATTACTTTTTTAATTAGCAATCTACTTATCAGGATAAATCTTGTCGTAGAACTCCTCCAGACCGTCGGCCCAGTCTTCTGCGTATGGCAGCATGGGAATGTTCTTCGACTGGGCATACTCTGTGAGGATGGGGGTCACATCACTTTGCGAAATCATGATGCCGTCGCTATAGTCGATGGCCAGCTTGCCTAAATCCTCAAAACCGAAATCATCGTCGTAAGGCTCGAGAAGTTCTGGCTTGGCGTCACGAAACTCCACACTCTGCTTGAAATTGGTTCCCAAGTCGGTGTTGAGGGTATTGGTAAAGAGCGAAGTAATAACTTTTGCCTCTGCAAACGACGGTTCGTCTCTATAGGCCGTCTTGATGTAGAAAGGCACCACTGCGCTCATCCATCCTTGGCAGTGTATGATATCGGGCACCCAGCGCAACTTCTTCACTGTCTCCAATACGCCACGGGCAAAGAAAATAGCCCGCTCGCCATTGTCTGCATAGTCAACACCATGCTCGTCGACAGTCATCTGCCGCTTGGTGAAATAGTCGTCGTTGTCAATGAAATAAACCTGCACCCGCGTCTGGGCAATGCTTGCCACCTTGATGATGAGCGGATGATCGGTATCGTTGATGATGAGGTTCATTCCAGAGAGACGGATAACTTCGTGAAGCTGACCGCGGCGCTCGTTAATGGTTCCCCACTTTGGCATGAAGGTGCGTATCTCATGGTCGCGTTCCTGCATGGCTTTTGGAAGTTCACGACCTAATAATGACAGGTCAGTATCAGGTACGTAGGGAGATATCTCCTGGTTGATGAACAGTATCTTTTTCTTTGCCATTCCTAAATATTCGTGGTAATTACGTTTGCAAAGGTACGAAAATAAAAGCATAAAACCATATAAAATGACCATTTTTAGGAATTTGTGACATTTTATAGGCTTATTTTTAGTCTTTTTTTTTCTTATTCGAGAAATTTGTTGTTATTTTGCAGCCCGAATCAATAAAGAATTAGAAGTAACAGATTGATGAAAGTATTCGAAAAGATTGTCGACCTTCAGAATGCCCTCTTCGATGACCGCAAGCAGGGAAGAAACGTCGGCTTTGTTCCTACGATGGGAGCACTCCACGAGGGTCATGCCTCCTTGGTTCGTCGCAGCGTCAAGGAGAACGACATCACCGTGGTGTCTGTTTTCGTGAATCCCACACAGTTTAACGACAAGAACGACCTGAAGAACTATCCACGCGACCTTGAGGCCGACTGTAGGCTGCTGGAGGAGTGCCATGCCGACTATGTGCTGGCTCCGAGTGTGGAGGAGATGTATCCCACGCCCGACAACCGTCAGTTTGAGTATCCGCCCGTGTCGACAGTCATGGAAGGTGCCCACCGCCCAGGCCATTTCAACGGTGTGTGTCAGGTGGTGAGCCGCTTGTTCTATATTGTGAGGCCCGACCGCGCCTATTTCGGCGAGAAGGACTGGCAGCAGATTGCCGTGGTGAAGGCCATGGTGCGCCAGCTGGGACTGGGTGTTCAGATTGTGGAATGTCCCATCGTGCGCGATGAAGATGGACTGGCACGCAGCAGCCGCAACACGCTGCTCACACCCGACGAGCGAGCCATTGCACCACGCATCTACCAGGCACTGAAAGACGGCGTCAGCTATGCCAAGACCCACACCGTGAAAGAGACACACGACAAAGTGGTGGCCGACATCGATGCCACTGATGGACTGCGAACAGAATATTTCGCCATCGTCGACGGAAACACCTTGCAGGACATCACTTCATGGGACGATTCACCCTACGTCGTCGGATGTATTACCGTCTATTGCGGCAAGACACCCATTCGCCTCATCGACCACATTAAGTTCAAGTGAACTTGACAAATCGTATATTTGTAAATCGTAAATTATCAGAAAGGTGTTGATAGAAGTAATGAAGTCGAAGCTGCACTGCGTTCAGGTGACGGAAGCCAACCTGAACTACATAGGCAGCATTACCATCGACGAAGACCTGCTCGACGCTGCCAACATGATTGCCGGCGAGAAGGTACAGGTTTTAGACAACAACAATGGCGAGCGCCTGGAGACCTACATCATCAAGGGCGAGCGCGGAAGTGGCTGTGTGTGTCTCAACGGCGCAGCAGCACGAAAGGTGCAGGTGGGCGACACCATCATCATCATCTCCTACGCACTGATGGATTTCGAGGAAGCCAAGACTTTCAAACCGTCAGTGGTATTCCCACAAAACAACAGGCTTTAAACGTGTAGCATATACACAATGATTCCACGCCTACTGCCCAAAAGGACAGCGAGCGTGGAATCTTTATTGCAGCCTACTTCAACTGACCTTCGATAAACACCTCCAGGGCAACGCCACGCAGACCCTTCTCCAGGATTGTGCCCTGCTGGTCGACGATGACTACATAGGGTATGGAGCCTATCTGGAAGATTTCCACAGGGTCGGTATTCCAGGTTTTCATGTCGCCCACCTGCGTCCAGGTCATGTTCATGTTCTCAATGGCCTCAAGCCATTTCTCCTTTCTACTGTCGAGCGAAATACCTACGATGCCGAGTCCCTTATCCTTATACTTTTCGTAAAGTTTCACCATTTCAGGCATTTCCTCGCAGCAGGGAGCACACCAGGAAGCCCAGAAATCGAGGATGGTGATTTTGTTCTTTGCCACCTCGCTCATCACACTCAGCTCCGTACCATCAGGCTTGGGCAGCGTGAAGTCGGGCATCGTCTTTCCCTTGGAAGTACGTTCTGAGGCCTCCATACGCTTCACAATTTCCACCACCGGCTGGCGCTGCTGGTATTCGGCTGGCATCTTCTCTATCAACTCCTTCAGTCTGATAGCAGGCAGTTCCTTGCTGCCAGCCATGCTGGTCACTACCAAATAGCCCAGTTCATTGTTGATGTTAGCTTCTGCCACGTCAATAAACTTGACCAGCAGTTCCTGCTCGGCAGCCTGATACTCGTTCATCAGTTGGTCACGACGTTCATCGCTGAGGTCATCCTCCATATAAAGTGGTGCCGTCAGGGAGTCGAACTTCACGCTATACTGGGCCTGTAGCTCATTGATCTTCTGCAAGGCTTTGTTGGCCTTTGTTCCACCGACCTTCGAGGGGTTCGTGCGCGACAGTGTCACGTCAATGCTGCCTTTCTCACGGAAGAACAGTGCACCTGCAGAGCCGTCGCTGGCAACCACAGAGGCCAGCGTCACAGAGTCGACAGGACCCTCCAGCTTAAACTTGCCATTCTTTACAAAGATGGTATCTGTGGGAGTCTGAGACTTGCCCATCTCTGCAAAGAAATACAGGGTGTCGCCATCCTTGAAACCTTCGGCAACACCACTTACCTTATAACCGTCAGGCTGACACGCAGCCATCGCAAGGGCCATCGCACAGAGGCCCAGAAACATTTTCTTCATCTTTTTAATATACTGATTTTAAACAAGATACTGGTCACTGATGCTCTCGTTGGCAATGACGCGGCGGATGGTCTCAGCAAACATGTCGGCCACGGAGAGCTGTTTCACCTTCGCGCAGCGCTGCGTGTAGGGAATAGAGTCGGTAAAGACCAGCTCCTCCAGCGCACTGTTCTGCACACGTTCACTGGCCGGACCGCTCATCACACAGTGGCTGGCACAGGCACGCACACTCTTTGCCCCAGCCTCCATCATCAGGTCAGCAGCCTTGGTGATGGTGCCAGCTGTGTCGACCATATCGTCGATGATGACCACGTTCTTGCCCTCCACCTCACCGATAATCTGCATCGTGTCCACGACGTTGGCACGGACACGGGTCTTGTTGCACAGCACCAGCGGACAGGCCAGGTACTTGGCATAAGCATTGGCACGCTTCGAACCACCCACATCGGGTGAGGCAATCACCAGATTGTCGAGCTTCAGACTCTTCAGGTAAGGCAGGAGCACACCCGAAGCGTAGAGGTGGTCTACGGGCACATCGAAAAATCCCTGTATCTGGTCGGCGTGCAAGTCCATAGTGATGAGACGGTTCACACCAGCCACACTCAGCAGGTCGGCCACAAGCTTTGCACCAATGGAGACGCGGGGCTTGTCCTTACGGTCCTGACGAGCCCATCCGAAATAGGGAATCACAGCGTTGATGGTACGGGCAGAGGCTCGCTTGGCTGCATCAATCATGAGCAGCAGTTCCATGAGGTTGTCGCTGTTGGGGAAGGTGCTCTGCACCAGGAAGATGTCGCGACCGCGCACACTCTCCTCATAACTGACGGCAAACTCCCCGTCGGAGAATTTCGTCATCTGCATCTTGCCCAACGGACAGCCTAAGCTCTGGCAAATCTTCTCTGCCAGGTAGCGCGTTGCCGTGCCGGAAAATACCATGTAAGAATTATCCATTTCCATTTATATTTTTAATTGGTCAGTCTTTGCAATTTCTGAAAGTGAGCAATGAGTTCCTTGAAGTCCTGGCCCTGCTGGATATTGAACCGATTCCACAGGTCGCCACAGACCACCACCCCACCGAAACCCAGGTCGTGCATCTGCCGGATATTGTCGGCTGTGATGCCACCACGCGCATACACATGACGGTCTATAAGCCCACTTCGCGAAGCCTCGCGAAGCTCTTCCATCGTGTGTGACTGCTTGTTCTCGGGGTTGCTGTTGCTGTCGAAGATGGTCTCCAGAAACACATAGTCCATGCGCTTCTTCGCCCACTTCAGGTCTTCTATCTTCTGGCACGTACAGCTTATATGGCCCTTGTAGCCATAGGGCTGTTCCTCAGCAGGTGTGTTCAAATGGATGCCGCGAAGACCATACTCCGCGCGCAGGTAAAAATGGTGGTGAACGGTGATGCGGCGGTAGTAGTCATCGCTCAGCAGCGTAAGTAGCCGCTCGGAGTATACAGGCTCCGACTGTGGCTTGCTCAGATGCAGGTTTTCCAACCCTTCTTCGAAAAGTGTGGTCAAGATTTTATCCTCCTCAACGAAGAAAGTGGGCTTTGTCATGATGATCAGTTTCATCGTCCGTCCTTTTGTGAGTGCAAAGTTACGGCAAAAATATCGTATGACAAAAAGAATCGGAATATCTTATGACCTTTTAACATTGAAGCTCCGTTGGAATCGACGGATTAATCTCCTGGATTAAACGGCTTTTTCTCATAGATTAAACGGCTTTTTCTCCCAGCCTGCAAGGCTTATTTTTTTGCTGATTTATTGAAAATAAACCGCTAAAACATTTGGTGGTTTCAGATTTTTTTTGTACCTTTGTAGAGTAATTCATGAGTTACATGCTACATTTAACTTTAGTAATTTAACCATTTAAAACACATTCTTTTATGGCAACAAAAAAGATTGAGATGCAGTACAACCTGCGCCAGTTCAACAACGACAAGTCATCGGCTCACATGCTCTGGTTCCCCAAGGCAGTCCGCCGCAGTACCCTCAACCTCCGCGGTCTCTCTGACCACATCAGCGACCACGGCTCTGTCTACACCCGCGACGTGACGATGGGTGTCCTCACCAAGTTCACCTCCTGCCTCGTAGAGCTCGTCCAGCAGGGCATCGCCGTGAAGCTCGACGGACTGGGCACCTTCTACCCCACCCTGGAGGCCAAGGGCGCCGAGGACCCTGTGGGCTACAACATCGACGAGTATCTGAAGGGTGTCCACATCCGCTTCACCCCCGAGGGCAGCGAGGACGACAACATCACCTCTCGCG
>ERZ809472.112-NODE-112-length-22789-cov-14.060966_pt1 | contig 22789 bp, 14 predicted proteins | sample MGYA00521274_ERZ809472 | MGnify/ENA primary metagenome ERZ809472 (study PRJEB31581, sample SAMEA3312791) | metagenome | study: EMG produced TPA metagenomics assembly of the PRJEB8939 data set (Metagenomic analyses of Rumen microbiomes reveals... | reverse complement strand
AACGCACGGTTGGATGACAATGTTAGCATCAGATGTCTTCAAGACACTACACTAGTTTGATATCAATAACCCTACCTCACAATATTACGACTCTAAGAGATTGTATTTTTTATAATTGCAGCAGTCTGACCTCCGTCACGATTCCCAACAGCGTGACAAGCATAGCAGAGCATGCTTTTTTAGGTTGCAGCAACCTGACCTCTGTAATCGTAGAGAGTTGCATACCTGTCACTATTGGCCCAGATTGTTTCACCAATCGCGCCAATGCTACACTTTATGTTCCTGCTGGCAGCAAGGCTGCCTACGAACTTGCTGATTATTGGAAAGAGTTCAAGGAAATCATAGAGATAGACAATCGGAATGACCAAACGCTTGAGTACACTTCAATCCCTGCAATGACCTACGGCGATGCCGCATATACTTTGCCGCAGAAAACTGCGGAGGGACTGACACTAACATGGAGCGTCGACAACAGCGCAGTGGCCAGTATCAGCGGGAACACGTTGACTATCGCAGGAGCAGGCATGGCAAACGTGACTGCCATACAAGCTGGTAATGACAGCTACAAACCTTTCTCGCGTGAATTTACACTGAGAGTGAACAAGGCTGCGCTGACCATCACCGCCAACGATTGCTCGAAGCAAGAGGGTGAGGAGAACCCGGAGTTGACCGTCAGCTATAACGGCTTCAAGTATAACGATAACGCAACGACGCTCACCACTCAGCCCACCGTCACCACCACCGCCACCAAGGACAGCCCTGCCGGCACCTATCCCATCACTGTCAGCGGTGCAGCATCCAACAATTACGAGATTGCTTACGTGAGCGGCACGCTGACCGTGACAGAGGCACCGACTGAGATAGTAGTAACCGACATCTCGCAGATGGACAATGTGGTGTATATAGAGAATACTGATGCGTATGTAGGTAATCATGTAACGCTGTCGGTGAAGATGAAGAACGCAGCAGCCATACAAACCATACAGTTTGACTTCTATCCGCCTGAGGGCACAACGGTCGTGGCAAACGAGGACGGCGAGCTGATTACCGCAAGCAAAGCAAGGATAAGGAAGTTCAACTATTTCGAAAGCACCATACAGGCTGACGGAGCATTCAGGCTGTTAGCACAGGCAACGACCACAAACGTTGCAGCTGGCGACGGGGAAATATGCACGATAACCTTGAATATTCCTGACAACATGGCGGAAGGTGAATATCCGCTGATCATCAAGAACACCCTCTTGGTGGAGCAGGACAATACCAGCCATTCGCCCAGCCCCAACTTGGTGCAGTCTAAGCTCATTGTGAATTCATACATCCCCGGCGATGCCAACAACGACGGCGAGATAAACGCCATTGACTTCAACATGATTGGAAACCACATCTTAAGTTACGAACAACCTGGCATCAACGTGAAGGCCGCCGACATCAACGGCGACGGCGAGATAAACGCCATCGACTTCAACATGGTAGGAAACATTATCCTTAACGGAAACGGTGCAGCTGCGCGAGTGACTGAAACCGATGAAATGAAAGCCCCAGCATAAAATAATGATTAACAACAATAGCAGTATGAAAAAGTATCTTTTTTCAATGCTTTCCGTCATGATAATGTCTATGACGGCAAGCGCACAGGATAGCGACCCGTCCGCGATGTCGGACGCTATCTACGTAGAGTCGGCAACCATTCCTGCCGGTTCACAGCAAACACTGTCTGTAAAGATGAAAAACTCCATCGAGGTGCAGACCATCCAGTTTGACTTGTACCTCCCAGAAGGTCTCTCGTTCGTAGCCAACGAAGACAGCGAGTGGATGACAGCGAGCAAGGAGAGAATCAACAAGTTCAATTACTTTGAGTGTTCCATCCAGCAGGACGGTGCCCTCCGTCTGCTGGCACAGGCTACGACTACGAACATTGCCGTTGGCGACGGCGAGATAGCCAAAGTGATTGTAAGTGCTGATGCCAACATGACATTGGGTGACTATCCAGTTGAGGTGAAGAATATTCTCATCGTGAGCAAGGACAATACGTCGAAGAATGTGGATGTGGTAAGAACAACCGTCACCATCGGTGAGCCTGCCGACACACGCACCGTGCTCGACGAGACCTCGACCACGGCTCCCGTGGCTGCCACCGGCGTTGATGTTCGTGTGAAGCGCACCATCTTGGCCAACGAGTGGAGCACTATCTGCCTGCCGTTTGCTATGACAGCGGAGCAGGTGCAAACTGCCTTCGGCGATGATGCGCAGTTAGGCGACTTCGCTGGATATACCACGACGGAGGAAGGTGATGAAATAGTTGGCATCACTGTCAACTTTGATGTTGTGACGGCCATTGAGGCTAACCACCCTTATATCATAAAGGTGAGCGACAAGGTGACGGAGTTCACCGTGGACGGTGTGACGATAGAGCCGGAGGATAATCCCTGCGTGGAGTATGACAACGGAATGACGGGTAAGAAGCGGAAGGTGCTGGGCACTTTTGCCGGCACCTACGTGGCCGACTTCGACTTTTACAATGAGGCTGAGAATTATCCCCTCTTCCTCAATGGGAACAAGTTCTACTATGCCACGGAGAAAACCATGCTCATGAAAGCATTCCGTGGCTACTTCGACTTCACGGACTATCTGGCAGAGGCAGAGGGCGCCAGTTCGCGCATTGCTATGACGTTTGACAACGGCACGGGCATCCATGACAATAAGCGTGAAACAATAAACAATGATTGTTATTACGACCTGCAAGGTCGCAGGGTTTCGGAATCCGTAATTCGTAATTCGGGAATGAAGAAGGGCTTGTATATCGTGAACGGCAAGAAAGTAATCAAGTAAAGAAAGGAGAACAGTTATTATGAAGAAGATATATTCAGCTCCCGTGGCGGAGATAATGAGTACAGAAATGGAAGAATTGCTGGTCGGTTCGGTGACGTCGGCGGAAAAGGGCATTGACTACGGCGGTGTGGACGTGGACGGATCGATAGACCCCAGTAGCCGCCGCCAGTACGAAGTCTGGGAGGACGAAGAGTAAGAGTCCTTTTGACTTTCAAAGCCTGTTGCTTACAACGTGCGATGTAAGGACTGACAGAAAATCCCCGAATCATTTTGTGGTTCGGGGATTTTTGCTTGATTTTGTAGTGGGTAATTCATTTGTCAAATAGTTGCTCCATCGTCACCACTCGCTGCACACGGCTGCTATACATGTTCTCCTTGATGCCGAAACTTGTTACCATTGTGAGTATCACCGATTTGCGGGTTTTGCTTTGTCGCAGAAAGGTCTCCATTTTGTTTTCGAGATTATCAAAGTCCTCCTTAGTAATTTCGTACTCTGCGCGTGCAAATTTCATTTCGCACAGGTTGATGGTCTGGTCGGCACGGTCGATGAGCAGGTCAATCTGTGCCCCCCGGCTTCCTTCCCCTTCTTTGCTTGTCCAGCTACATACACGTGTCAGTACCCCCGATATACCCAGTGCCTCTTTCATCTGCTTGATGTGGTTCAGACAAAGCAACTCGAAGGCATAACCGCTCCATGCCCGATATTTGGCACTGTTGAGCGAGTTTGTCCAGAATATCTCATCCTGGAACTTGTTCTCTTCAAAGTAATGGAAGTGGAAGAGCGTGAAGGCATCGGTAAGCTGGAAGAGTGCATCGCGTTTGGTTTCGCTGAAAGGAACGTAGGTGCGAATGAAACCACACTTCTCCAGTTCGTCCATGGTGGTGGTGAACTTTTGATTGTTGTTCAACTTTGTTGCGTCCAAAAGTTGCTTTCGTGTCAGGCCCTTCCCTTTCTTGGCCAAGGCTGTTACGATTGCGATGTGGTCGCCAGCCTTCTTGAACAGTGAGTGATACAGGTTGTCAAATTCTCCTTTCAGCTCGCCCTCGGGTGAGAAGCACAGGCGGTCGATGTTTTGTGCTACGCTCTCTTTCTGGTCCATCAGGGAGTAGTAATAGGGCACTCCTCCCATAACCATATAACATTTGGCAATTTCTTTTTCGCGGTAGCCGAATCCGTAGGCGTTGAAGTAGCGACGGCTTTCATTGAGTGTGAAGGGGGCAACATAGATTTGATGGGTCTTGCGATTGTGCAGTCCACCACGATTGTTGATGATGTTGTCAATCATCCACGATGTTGCCGAACCACAGACAATCAATTTGATGTCATCCCGTCCATCGGCCCAACCGTTCCAGAAACGCTCCAGTGCCGCAATGAATTTTGACCGGGCGGTATCGAGCCAGGGCAGCTCATCGATAAACACCGTCTTACTGCCCGAAGGAAGATGCTCAAGATAGGACTGCAGCTCATCGAAGGCTTCTATCCACGAATGGGGCTTCGCTGCCGATGGCCACACCCTGCGCAACGTGAAAAAGAAATTTGCCAACTGGTCGTGCATATCGGCATTCTCCATACCAGTAAATGAAAAACATGTCCGTTGGCCTAATACCTTTCTGATTAAGAAAGTCTTCCCTACACGTCGTCGGCCATAGACGGCAATAAACTCCGACCTGTCTGAGTTAAGATATTCTTCCAGTCTCTTGCTTTCCTGCTCGCGTCCTATCAGTTTGCGTTCCATGCTTGTGGTTTGTTTGGGATGATGATTGAAAACTGCTGCAAAGGTAAGAAAAAAGATTCATTTCAGCAACTTTCGGCAATAAAAGTTGCTGAAACGAATGAATTATTTCTATTCTCAGCAATTTTTGCTGACAATTAGAATGACTACCAGTGTATTGTAATTCATTTGTCAAATAGCTGATCCATCGTCACCACTCGCTGCACACGACTGCTATACATGTTCTGCTTTAGCCCAAATGTTGTCACCAAGGTCACCTGCACATTCCGCTTGTTGCCTGTCCGCTCTATCAGTGTTGCCAGTTTTGTCCGCAACCGTTCATCGTATTCTTTGGAAATTACAAAATCACCTTGCGAGAATTTCATTTCGCACAGGTTTGTCACTCTGTCTGCACGTACTATCAGCATGTCTATCTGGGCACCATCCCCTTTCCCGTCTGAAGTCGCATGCCAAGGATACACCTCTGCCTGCACTCCCTCAATACCCAAAGCCTTCTTTATCTGTATCTGGTGCACAAAACAGACATCCTCAAAAGCCCTGCCTCGCCAAGAGTTCAGCTTTGGACTGTTTTGGTTGTCGTTCCAATAAGTTGGATTATTTGTCGGATTCCGCTGAACAAAACCGAGATAGAAAAGGCAGAACATGTCTGTCAGCTTATAATGCACTACCTTCTTCGACTCGCCGAAGTTCCAGTACATTGTCACCAAATCGCTCTTGACCAGGGCTTTAAGCATCTTGCTCAAAGTTCCCCCCAGTGCGATACCCCCCTTCTGTGCAATAGACTCCCGTGTCAGTCCATAGCGGTTTGCACTCAGTGCCTCAACGATTCGCCTATATCCCTCATTATCGGCAAATAGTGAGGTAAACAACCTGTTATACTCTGTCTGTAGGAATCCATTCTCTGCGAAAAACAGTGCGTCTATATTCTGTGCCAGTGAAAGGCCAGGCTGGAAATAGGACAGGTAATACGCTACACCCCCGGTTAGCATATATGACTGTACAACATCATAGCGGTCCAGCGTCAAGCCTCGCCGATGCAGATATGTCTCGGTCTCGGCAAGTGTGAACGGGTGCAGGTGCATCTCGCATGTCGTTCGACCGTACAGTCCTCCCTTGCTGTTAATCAGATTGTCAAGCATCCAAGAAGTGGCACTTCCACAGACCACTAACAACAGATTATGCTTCCCCGCTCCCCAGTCATTCCAAAAATGTTCAAAAGCAGAAAGGAAGTTGGCTCTTGGTGTGTCTAACCACGGCAGTTCATCAATGAAAACCACCATCTTGTCCTTGCCCCGTTTTTTGCTCAGCAGTGTTTCCAGCCGATGGAAAGCCTCAAACCAGTCACAGATGGGCGACATGTCCTTGCTTCCATATTTGCGGAGCGAGGCTGCAAACTCATTTAGTTGCACACGATAAAGCAGTTCGCCTCTCTTGTCTTGTTCCTTCAGTTCCATCGGCGACACCGCCGTGTGCTTAAACACAAAACGGTCATCGAAATACTCCCTTACCAAGAAAGTTTTTCCTGTCCTGCGTCGACCATACACAGCCAGCATTTGAGCGGTATCCTCGTTCAGGAGCCGCTCAAATATTAACTTTTCCTTCTCTCTTGCTACGATAAGCTCTTTCATAGGCGAATAAAATTATCCAGCCGCAAAAGTACTAAAAGTATTTTAAACGGCTGGATAATTTCAACAATAATTCTTTCGTTTTAACATTTGATGGCCATTTGTTCTACATCCTCTTCCTGTCTCTTGCGTTCCTGCTTGCGTCCTATCAGTTTACGTTCCATGCTTGTGGTTTGTTTGGGATGATGATTGAGAACTGCTGAAAAAGGTAAGAAAAAAGTGTAAGATTGAGGCTTATCCTCTCTGCCTTGTTCCCATTCTTGCCTCTACGACATTGACGACGTAGTCGCCGAGTTTCTCGCACTCATTGATGAGGTCCATGTAGACGGTGCCCTCGGCGTAGGTGTATTCGTGGTTGTTGATGTCGATGATGTTCTGGGCCTTGAGCTGGTTACGGTAGTTGTTGATTTCGTTCTCGATGTTGAACGTGCGGTTCACGTCAAAGCTCTCCTTTCGTCCGCCCATGAGCATGTTCATCTGCGAGAGGGAGTTGTCGGTGAGCGACATCATCTGGTAGATGTGGTCGTACTGTTTCTCAGTGAAGTGATCCTGCTTCTGGGTGTACTTGCGGTTGATGGTGCGGGCCATGTTGAAGCAGGCGTCGCCGATGGACTCCAGTTCGGATATTTCGCGGAGCATGGCGCGAATCTTGGCCTTCGTCTCGTCGCTGAGGTGAGCGTCGGAGACTTGCTCCAGATACTTGGCGATCTCCAGTTCCATGTTGTCGGAGATGCCCTCGTACTTCTCGATGCGGGAGTAGAGTTTGTTGAAGGCCTGGTCGTCCTGCTTCTTTCCTGTGAGTGAAGATGACTCGTTGAGCAGCTGCTTTACCATGCCGAACATACGTTGCATACGCTCGGAGAACGACTGAATCTCCTTCTGGGCCTCGAGCACGGAAAGTTCTGGGGTCTTCATGAATCCGGCGGTGATGAAGTGCAGACGGAAGTCCTCTTCCTCGTCCACCTTCTTCGGCTTGATGACCCAGCAGACGAATCGCTCTATCTGTGGTATGAACCAGATAAGTATGCCGGCGTTGATGACGTTGAACGTGGTATGGAAAGCTGCCAACACGAACGACAGCTTGGCGGCATTGTGAAGAAACGTATCTGCGCTGGCCGATTCCTTCGTCATGCTCACGTCGTAGCCTACCCATCCGCATACTATATTGATAAACAAGCGGAACACCAACAGAATCCAGATGACGCCAAACACGTTGAAGAACATGTGGGCCAGGGCGGCGCGGCGGGCCTGCGTGTTGGCCGAGAGAGCAGCAAGGTTTGAGGTCACCGTGGTGCCGATGTTCTCGCCAAGCACCAATGCGATGCCTTGATAAATGGGCAAGGCTCCACTGCTGCACAGAATCATCGTGATGGCCATCACTGCTGCTGAGGACTGCACGCAGAATGTCAGCACGCCGCCTAAGAGCAGGAACGTTAGAGTGGTCCAGAACGAGTGGGGATCGAACGACTCAAAGAAGCTCAATACGGCGGGGTTATGTCCCAGGTCCATCTCGTTGCCCGTCAGGCGCAACGTGGTCAGTCCCAAGAGCAGCAGACCGAGGCCGAAGAGGAAGTCGCCGATGTAGCGGTGCCGCTTCATGTAGATGAGGATGATGCCCACGAAGAATCCCACGTAGGAGACGATGCTGATGTCGAACGACATACCAGCGGACATGATCCATGCCGTGAGCGTGGTGCCGATGTTGGCACCCATAATCACACTGATGGCCTGCGCAAGGGTGAGCAGGCCAGCATTGACAAACGACACGGTCATGACGGTGGTGGCGGTTGATGACTGTACGGAGGCGGTCACCAGCGTGCCGGTGAGCAGACCCGTGAAGCGGTTGGTGGTCATTGCCCCAAGGACATGGCGCAGCTGAGGACCGGCCATCTTCTGAAGGGCATCGCTCATGGACTTCATACCAAACATGAGAAGTGCCAGCGAGCCGAGGAGTTTGAAAAGAATTAACACCTTTGTATTTGCTATTTAGTTATGTACTAATTTGCTGTTTTATCCATTTTCGGTGCAAATTTACGAATTATTATGCTTTTATGCAAATAATTATTAATGTTTTTTGCCAAAAAACCTTTCTTTTGGCCTGAAATAGCCCCCTTGGGAGTTTAAGCCGTTTCCTCTATGAGAAAAAGCCGTTCTTTCTGGTAGAAAAAGCCGCCTTTTCTATGGGAAAAAGCCGTTCTTTCTTCAGAGCATTTTTAGTTGAAGTAAATGTAGAGGCCAATCATGACCAATGTCAGGACCGTCCAGAGCGTGATGACAAGTGGCGGGTAATGGGCTGGTATCGAGGATTGCAGATTCTTTCCAGCGCCTGACCCTGCAGAGGTGGCAGACTGGGACTCCTGGGCCTGCTTGTCTGCCAGCGACACCACCACCATCATTACGATAAGGGTGACGCAGAGCAGGAAGGAGAGCATCATAAAGTGGGGCCATTGAATGGAGAGCCATTGTGGCGGCCAGAGGTAGAGCACGCCGACGGTGAGGCAGAAGGCCGTGCCAGCGGTCAGGGCGAGGTTGGCGGCACGGGTCGTAGCTCGTGGCCAGAACACGCCGAGCAGGAACACGGTCGTCATGGGCGGGGCGATGAAGCCGAGCACGCTCTGAAACACGTTGAAGAGGTTCAGGCCCTTGATACTGTCGATAGCCACGGTGAGCATGATGGCGATGAGGGCTCCGCAGACCGTGACCAGACGGCCCACGAAATTTATATGGTCTTGGGTTGGGGATTGCAGATTCCCTCCAACGGTTTGGAACCGTTTCAGGTAGATGTCCATAGTGAACACGGTGCTCAGTGCGTTGAGTGCCGAGCCGATGGTGCTCACGAGGCAGGCCGTCAGCACGGCAAACACCAGGCCCACCATGCCTGTGGGGAAGAGTGTGCGCACCATCGTCAGGTAAGCCTCGTCAGGGTTCTCTAACGTTGGGAAGAGGGCGAAGCAGATGACGCCCGGCAGAATGTAGAGAGGCACGTCGAGGATTTTCAGCCAGCCAGTGAAGTTGGTGCCCAGCTGCCCTTCTTTCAGCGAACGGGCGGCGAGCACGGGCTGCACCATGCTCTGGTCGGTACACCAGAACCACACGCCCATGACGGGATAGCCCAGTATGATGGGTAGCCAGGGGAACGCCTCGTCGCTATTGGGCCGGAAGAGCACCCAGTAGTCGGCAGGCACTTTTGCTACCAGTGCCGACACGCCGCCCACACGGTCCAGGCCCACAATGGTGAGTACGGCAGAGACGAAGATGAGCAGCAACATCTGGTAGACGTTGGTATAGGCTACGGCCTTCAGGCCTCCCAGCATGGTAAAGAATGCCGAGATGACGAGCAGCACTAAGGCCGATGCCCACATGGGTATCTCAAAGACCTGACGGATGAGTATGCCGCCGGCGAAGAGCGTCAGTGCCAGCCATGAGATAATAATGGTGACGATGGTATACCACGCCAGGATGTTGCGCGTGGACTGGCCGTAGCGCAACCCCATGAACTCGGGTAGCGTGTGAACCTTCGACCCTAAATAGCGTGGGGCAAAGACGAAGGCCAGCATGGCGATGAACACGAAGGCATACCAGGCGTAGTTGCCAGAGACGATGCCAGTGGTGAAGCCCGCCGAGGCCGACGCAATGAGCATCGATGGCCCAACGTTGGTGCCCCACATGGAAAACCCGATGTGATGCCAGCGCAGGCTACGGCCGGCAAGGAATAGCGAACTCTCCTTCTTGCGCTTGCTGCTGGCCCATACGCCGATGGCAAGGAGAATGACGAAATAGACAGTTAGGATAATCCAGTCGAGGGGCTGCATGGTTTTAAGGTGGAAGTAAAAGTGGAAGAAATGTGAGGTGTTAAAGAAAAACGACGGTTATCTATAGAATAGGCATGGGGTAACCTTTGAAGTCTGGTGTTATTTCCAGGATGGCGGTTTTTGCGAGGTTCATGTCGTCGGTACTGTCGACATCGTCGGGATAGAGGGGGATGCGGGCACTTTCGCGCACGAATACGGGCATTTGCTCCAAAGGTGTCTCCACGCCGTAGTACCAACGGCCACCCTTCAAACGCTCGCCAGTGAAGAAGTTGACCCAGGTTCCCTCCATAGATCCTCCCGAAGGGGAGGCTTCACAGGCCGAGGGGCCACTTTCCGCGGAGGAGGGGTGAGGGGAGGGGCAAGCTGGCAGGTAAATATCCCTCCTGCCTTCGCTGTTCATCACTGGACATACCAGAAACTCTTCGCCGAAGTAGTACTCATCATCGATGTGCCAGACCTGGTTGTCATCGGGATGACGCAGGAGCAGAGCTTGGAGCATGGGCATACCGCTCTTGCAGCACCGCCCAGACTGCTCCACGATGTAGGGCAGCAGACGGTAGCGCAGTTTCCACCAGCTCTTTACGATGGGAGCAACATCGGGGTAGTGCCACGGTTCGCGCTTGCTGGTGCCGTGGTAGCGAATGTGGGAGGTGAACACACCGAACTGCGTCCATCGCACGTATATTGTCGGGTCTACGGGTGAGTTCATGAAGTCGGGTGTACTGTGGAATCCCGGCACGTCGTGGCTCCAGAAAGCGAAGCCCGAAAGGCCGAGGTGCAGGCCGCCCTTCAGCGACCCTGCCATGCCGTCCCACGAACTTTCACTGTCGCCGCCCCAGTGTATGGGGTAGCGTTGGCAACCAGCCCAGGCGGCACGCGACCAAAGGCAGGACTCGTTCCCTGCTTCTCTCTCCTTATGAGGGGCAGGGCTAAGGGTGAGGCTTTCCCATGCAGCCCTTTGGTAAAGCAGCGCGTAGAGGTTGTTCAGACGTTCGGGTGACATGCCGTGGTAGCGGTGTTCGGTATGGATGTTCTCGCCAAAGTCGGTCTTGATGCATTTCACGCCCATCTTCAGTAGCGGGCCGAGGAGTTGTTCCTGATACCAGCGGACAGCGGCAGGGTTGGTGAAGTCGATGGTGCCGGCATAATCGAGCGAGGAGAAGTTGCTCTCGCCCTGGGTGTCTTGAGCTTCCGCTCCTTTCCCTGGGAGGTCTTGGGGACGGACTTTTGGCTGGCTTATGTACTCATTGTCACGGGCCTCCTCATACTGCTCCGCCTCGGCAGAGATATATGGCAGTTGCCAGAGGCTTACCTTGAAGCCTTGGTCGGCAAGGCGATGGATAAATGCTTCGGGATTGGGAAACCGCTCTGGGTTGAAGCGCCATTCACAAAGCCAATCTGTGCGGAACCAGCCCGTATCAAGATGGATGACGTCGCAGGGGTAATGTTCTTGACGCAGACGTTGGCAGATGTCCTCCACCTCGTCGGCCGAGAAGTAGGTCATACGGCTCATCCAGATGCCAAAGCTCCATAGTGGCGGCATTTGCGGAAAACCTGTCAGCATGCGGTAGCCACGAAGCACCTCTTCAGGCGTGATACCGCCGATGAGGAACACGTCGATGGTCGCCCTGTGATTGAGAAACTGTACCGAGCGTGTGGAGTGGTTGGCGAGGTCAAGCTTACAGTAGTCGCTTGTATGGAAAAAGGCTCCGTAGATGCGGCTCGACAGGTAGAAGGGGATGTTCTTGTAGCAGCGACTGTTGTTCACGCCCTGGCCGTCCTGGTTTTTCAGGAAAAAGGTACTGCCGCTGAGGTCCATCTTGCGGAAACGTTCGCCAGTACCTGCGAAGCACTCGCCGGGTGAGCAGCGGAAGGAGACGGTGGCACGCTCCGCTTTCCCGTAGGCTGTGTTTTTGTTGCAGCTGACAAAACCCAGCGGGAGAGCGTCATAACGCGGCGGCGAGAAGTGGTCGTCGCTCAGGACGATGGGCTTGTCGGGGTTGCCGTCGGGGAAGAAGGTGATGGCCGGCGCGGGCTGCGGTGCTGGCAGCAGGTCGCTCCAGTGGTCGAGTACGTGCGGGGTGAGGTCGATGATACCTACCACTTTTTGGCGTGTGGGCGTCCCGCCTGCATCATGACATACGCGGGCATCCGAGTCATTAGTGACAATCTTATAGCCCTCACGGCCTTCTCCCAGTGGCTGAAGAGCTAAAGGCACGCGCTTCACCTCGGGCGAGAACTGCAACATGTCGTCCTCTTCCACCATCGTGTCGCCGTTCATGGACGTATAGAGCCGCAGGATATTCTGGCTGTAGCCCCTCACCGTGAGCACATACTCCTGCTGGGGAACGCTCTCGTCGGCGGCCATGTCGGACTGTCGGCGCTGCCGTTGATAGGGTAGGGTGATGCGTATGTCGCCGTCGTGCTCCTCGATGTGCGAGGGAGCGTAAGCCTTCCATAATGCCTCGTCGCATTTGAGCGACGGGTCGAAATCCATGAAGTCGAACAGGTGGTAGTTTGTTGGTATCATATTTGTAAGGAATAATTGCGTCTACTCCCCTTCCTCTTCCCCTCCCGTTGGAAGGGACTGTGGGTGGGTCTGTGTTTGTTGGGGTTGGCTTCTTTCCAGCATCTCGCCAGCCACAAATTCTGCCTCGCCACCCTTTTCAGCATGGTGGCTGATGAAGTTGGGGAAGAAGAATACTTTCAGAATGGCGAAAATAATGATGAGCTTCACGATGATGACCGTCCACAGCGTTCGCCCTAAGGTCATGCTGCGGAAACCATCATAATATAAACGGTACGCGCGATAGAAAAAACCGCTTTTCATAGTTTCAGGAAGGACGCTGCAAAATTACGGCTATTTTCCGAGACAACCAAACTTTTCTTCCCAAAACGAATGTTGTAAATACTAAAAGAAACAAAAAAGATGGCAAAAGAACGTAAATGATGATTGGTGGCTCAGAAAAAAGTCGTACCTTTGCAAGGTCGTTTTGGCATAATCCTAAAAACTGTAACCGAAACATTTTAACTAAGTGATAATGAAAAGAATAAAAACGTTTGCATTTGCAGTCTTGTGTTCACTCGTAGTAATACCCGCCGCTGGTCAGGATCTCTTGGCCAATCAGGCTCCTATTGACCGGAAGATGAAGGTCGTGGACACACTGATGATGCAACAGCTGATTAATAACGAGGAATGGGAGGCATCGCCTGCAGCCGATCTTTACGACACCTGGGATATGGGTGAGGCTGTCTATGTGCCTACCGCCTTGCCCGACACCTTCTGTGTAGACCTGCGCGGATACTGTATGCCTACCGACCACCGTCAGGTGACATCGAATTTCGGTGCCCGCTGGGGACGGCAGCACAAAGGACTTGACATCAAGGTTTATATTGGCGACACCATCCGTGCTGCTTTCAATGGAAAGGTGCGTATCGTGCGCTACGAGAGAAGAGGCTATGGCAAATATGTTGTCATACGCCATACCAATGGCCTGGAAACCACTTATGGACACCTGTCAAAGCAGCTCGTAACCGAGGGACAGGATGTGCGTGCAGGAGAGGCTATCGGTCTGGGAGGCAATACAGGTCGCAGCACGGGTTCGCATCTGCATTTCGAGACTCGTCTCTGCGGTGTGGCCTTGAACCCCGCTCTGATGTTTGACTTCAAGAGCCAGGACGTGGTGGGCGACTCCTGGACTTTCCGCCGTTCTACCTATAATCGTGAGTCTGCCAATGCTACACGTGAGCGTGGAACGGGTGGTGTCTATCGTGGTGGCGACGGTCTCTACGCTGATGTCAAAGCTACTTCTAAGAGTGGAAAGAATGCTCGTAAGCAGACACGTAACCACAAGATTCGGAGTGGCGAGACGCTTTCCTCCATCGCACGTAAGCACGGCACTACCGTTGGCGCCCTCTGCCAGCTGAACCACATCAGCAAGAACGTGGTGCTGATACCTGGTCGCGTGCTGAGATACTAAGCAAGTAAGTCTCAGAAAAATAATCCCCAGCTCTTCCCTTCAGGGAAAGGCTGGGGACTTTGTTTCGTGGCAACCGTGCGGTAACAATAATCCTGAGGCTCTGAGCCGTTTAAACTCCAATACGGAATTCCAATGCTGTCAAGGTCATGAATTCCAATGCCGTCAAGGTCATGAATTCCAATGCTGTCAAGGTTGTAGTAGGGACAAAAGCTCACCAACAGAAATGGGGATGTGTCGTTGATGGCACATCCCCATTATTCCAGTCAAGATAGTTTCAATCAATATCCTGGGTTCTGCCAGGCTTTCTTCTGCTCGTCACTGAGGTTGGTGCCGTCGCTGTTCTGCAGGGCATCGATAAATGCCTGCGGTATGGGACGCAACTCATGCTTTCCAGCAGTGATGTTCTTGGCCTCGGGGTTGAATGCCTTGGCACGCTTGATGAGCAGACCGGCGCGGCTCAGCTCCTCCCAACGGTTCCACTCTCCCAGACATTCACGGGTGCGCTCGTTGAAGATAAAGTTCAGCATGCGGTCGTAGTCGCTCGTGGCACCAATAGCTGTCAGGATGGCCTCGTCTTCTGCGGGCAGCTGGCTGTAGCTCTTAATCTGCAGGTCGCTGGCTGCCGTGGTCTTCTCAATACCTGTCGAGAGGTAGTAGGTGTTCGTGTGCAGATGGGAAGCATAGTAGGCCTCACTCATGGTCAGCGTCTTGGTAAAGCCCTTCTCATTGAGTCCGGTGCAGTTCGAGTTGTTGGCAGCGATGCTGTTGTCGGCCATTCCGCCGTCAGCTTTCAGGAAGGCCATCGAGGCATCGGTGTAGTAGCTGCGGTCCTCGCCGTCCTTCCACTGGGCACGGGCGCGGATGACGTTGACGGTGTTGATGGCATCCTGGTACTTGCCTAAGCGCACCTGGCACTCAGCCTTCACGAGGTAGGTCTCACCCGTGCGGGCCATGATGACATCGCGGTGTGCGTCGCCCTTCTCTGCCGTGCGGCTTCCGTCGGCGGTCTTGTTGATGCCGCAGAATACATTTGATGTAGCGGTGTTGCCGCTCACGCCGTAGTTGTAGAGCACATACTGGCCGTTCATGAAGAGAGGGAAGGCATTGGGCACCCACTTGCCTGTCTCAGGATTAACGAAAGTGTGGGCCTGTCCGCCGCGTCCGAAGGTGCCGTAAGGCTCGCCGTCGAAGCGGTGGTCGCTCTTCTTGTTGAGGATGAAGATGATGCCCTGGTCGCCCAGCTCGGGAACCTGAGCCAGCTGGATGCCATTGTCGGCAGCCACTTTCTCGCGGTCATAGACGGTCTTGTCGTCCACTTTCTTGGTGATACCGATGTTGTTCAGTCCATAGACGGTCTTGAAGGTCTTCCACATACGGGCGTCGTTCACATTGTCGAAGGTTGAGTAGGTGTACTCCGTTGGACGGCAGCGCTGGAAGTCCATCTCACCGATGTAGGCACCGCGGCGCACCCATCCGCCGGAGAAATTGGAGAACTGGGGTGAGAAATAGTTGTAGGTACGGTTACCGAAGCGTCCCTGCGTGGTGGCGTCGCCGTTGTGTTCGGCTGCCATCAGGATTTCTGAATTACCTTCGTTGGGGCAGTTGATGCCCGTCCAGTTGGCATAGAGGTCGCTGTAGTTGTCGGCCAGTGGACATGCGGCGATGACCTCGTCGCAGAGACTGATGGCACGGTTCAGGTCAGTGTTCTTGTCATAGCTGCTGTTCCAACTGCTGTTGCGCTCCGACTGGCGGAAAAGCAGTGCCTTGGCCAGGAAGTGGGCAGCGGTGTACTTCGTCCAAGTGCCATTGCCACGCCACTTGTCGGTGGGCAGCAGCTTATAGGCTTCCTCCAGGTCAGCGATGACCTGGTTGAGCGTCTCCTCGGCCGAGGAACGCTTGTAGTCCTTCTTCACCTCGCCGTTGACCGGTTCGGTCTGTATGACCACGCCACCATACTGCGCGAACAGGCGGTAGTAGTTGTAGCCACGGAGAAAATGTGCCTCGCCGAGGGCTTTGTTCCGGCTGGCCTCGTCGGCCACCTGTCCGGCCTTGGCGATAACGAGGTTGGCGGTGGAGATGCCGTAGTACATTTGGTTCCACAGTCCGCTGACAGGCGGGCAGTTGTTGTTTGCCGCACCAAGGGCGGTGGTGCAGTCGAGTGGCTGCAGACGGTTGTCGTAGGTGTTCCAAGGCTCGGACGTGAGGTCAGCGCCATTGGTGAACTCGTCACATCCATAGAGTGTGATGCCGTATGCCCACTCGTAGCCGAAGTGCCAGCGAATGTTTCCGTAGAGTCCGGCGGCCATCTTCAGTGCACCTTCCTCGGTCTCAAGCAGTGCGTCGGTGTAGAGGTGACTGGCATCCTCCTTGAGGAAATCGTCGCCGCAGGAGATAAGGGCTGTGGACATACCGCAGCATACGAGACCGGCACAGAATATCTTATTTATTTTGGTAGTCATAATTATATATATTTACGAATTTACGATTAATTTCCTTGTTAGCGGGCTGGCACAAGGCCTGCCCCTACACTTTCAGATTAGAACTCCACATTCAGACCCACGGTGAAGCCGCGGTTGTAGTAAGTCCAACCAGTGTCGAGATCCATGAAGTCAACCGAGGAGTAGAGCATACCGAGATTCTTACCCTGCACATAGACCTTGGCGCCGTTGATGCCGAGAGCCTTGCAGACGCTCTTGTCGAAGTTGTAGCCCAGCGAGAGGTTGCGAATCTTGATGAACGATGCTTTCTGGAAACCAAGGAGGCTGGAGTAGGAGTCGCCACCAGCGGTGCTATAGACAGGCTTCTGCCACTCTGCGCCTGTGTTCGACGGTGTCCAGTAGTCAATCTCACGCTGCTGGTACATACCGAGCTGGCCTTCACCGCCAGTGCTGATCATGTACTTGAAGCGTCCCTGCAGTTCGAGTGAGAGCTCGAAACCCTTCCAAGTGAGGGTGTTGCTCCATCCTGCTGTGAAGCGCGGATTACGGTTGCCAAGAATGACGCGGTCGTCGGACTCAATCTTGTAGTCGTCGTTCTGGTCAACGGGACGCACGCTACCGGCAGTGAACTTGTGACCGTTGGCATTGAACTTCTCCATCTCGGCGGCATCGCTTTCCTGCCAGATGCCGGCATTGTCGTAACCGTAGTACACGGCAATACTCTCGCCGATGAACCAGGCGTTGTTGATGTCGTCTTCCTTACCGTTGCTGAGCTCCTCAATCTTGTCCTTCTGCCAGGCGAAGTTGAGATTCGACTGCCACATGAAGTCCTTTGTCAGCACGGGAATGGTGTTCAGCGTCAGCTCCAGACCCTTGTTCGAGGTCTTACCCACGTTGGCCATCATAGCGGGATAACCTGACAGTGAGGGTACGGTCATGAGCATGAGCAGGTCCTTGGTCTTCGACGTGTAGAGGTCGAGGGTACCACCGATGCGGCCCTTGAGGAAGCTGAAGTCGATGCCTAAGTTCCACTGTGTGGTCTTTTCCCACGACAGGTTCTTATTGGGCATCTGGTTCTGGCTGTTCGAGTAGTAAGGCTCATTGGTGACGAGAATCTGGCTGTTACCAGTCGAGAAGGGCATCCAGTAACTGCTGATGACGCCGAGTGTGCCGTAGGGCGACACGGCGGAGTTACCTGTCACACCGACACCCAGGCGCAGCTTCAACTGGTCGAGCCAGGTTACGTCCTTCAGGAAGTTCTCCTGCTCCATGCGCCATCCAAGTGCCACTGAGGGGAAGAAGTCCCACTTGTTGCCCTCGGCGAGTACTGATGAGCCGTCCCAGCGGGCGCTGGCGGTGAGTAGATAGCGGTCTTTCCAAGAGTAGTTGACACGAGCCATGTATGATGAAAGGGCATATTCGCTGAGGCCAGTGCCCATTGAGGCCTTATTGGCCGACTCAGTGATGTCGATACTGCCCATGTTATTCCAGAGGAACGAAGCCAGAGGAATACGCTCGCCGTGCATGTTGCTGTTTTCTGTGTTGCTCTTCGATGCCGACTGCAGCAGGGTGATGCCGAAGCTGTGGTCGCCGATGCTCTTGTTGTAGATAATCATGTTATCGAGCGTCCAGGCGAAGTTGCGAGTATCATTACGGGTGGAATAGTTGTTGCCGCCTCCGCGAATGGCCGACGAAGCATCGATGAAAATGCCCTGACGGAAGAAGCGGAAGTCGGGACCGAACTGCAACTTATACTGCAGACCCTCTAAGGGACTCCATATCTTGCCGAAATCAAGCAGTCCGTAGAAGCTGCCTAATGCGCGGAAGGTCTGGCGGTTATCATTAGACTTGCTCCATTCGTCGATGACGGTGTAGGTGTTGGTCACCGATCCGCCAGGCATGAGGATGATGTTGCCTGCATCGTCGTAAGGCAGTGCATAGCGTAGGATGCTCTTGGCAGCGCCGTAAATGTCGGTGGGGCCAGAGTTGCTCGACTGTCCTGTGCGTGAGTAGCCGTAATCCTGCTCGCTGTAGCTGACGTTGAGAGAGCCACCAAACTTGAACCAAGGCTTTGCCTGAACGTCGGCAGTGGCAGAGAGGGTGTAGCGGTTGTAATCCTGTCCCTTCTGCGTACCTTTATTATTAAGGTAGCCGAAAGAGACGCTTCCGCTCAGGTTCTTCGTGCCGCCACGTGCGCTGAGTGTGTGCTCCTGCGTTACGCCCGTGCGGGTGACGAAGTCGGTCCAGTCGGTATCGGTTACTTTCGAACCGTCCCAGGTGCCGCCGGCCCAGCCTTTCTCAATGTTGGCCCAGGCCACCTCGTCGCCTGAGAAGAAGCTCTTGTCCTGCTCCAATGTGGGCTGGTCGCCAGGGGTGTATTTGTCTGGGGCTGAGTTGTAGTAAGCCCAGCGACGCCAAGTGATATAGTCGTTGGCCGACATGGCAGGACTCTTATCAATAATCTTCTCGAAGGTCACAGTGCCGTGATAGTTCAGCTGCATCTTGCCCTCCTGACCACGCTTGGTGGTAATGAGCACCACGCCGTTGGCGCCGCGGCTACCGTAGATAGCTGTCGAGGAGGCGTCTTTCAAAATGTCGATGGCTTCGATGTCACGTGGATTCAGCGTCTCAATGCCTCCTGCCTGGAGGGGTACTCCGTCGACGACGTAGAGAGGAGCTGATGAGGCGTTCAGCGAGCGTGTACCACGAATTAGGATGTTGCCTACGGTACCTGGACGCTCACTGCTGGTGATGTCCACACCAGCGGCCTTGCCCTGCAGGGCTTCAAAGGCGTTGGAAACGGGCTTCGCGTTCAGTTCTTTCTCGCCCACACGGGTCAGGGCACCAGTGACGTCGCTCTTGCGCTGCACACCGTAGCCTACGACGACCACCTCGTCGAGCATCTGCTTGTCTTCTTCGAGCTGAACGCTGACGTTACCGCCCGTGACAGAAATGTTCTGGGTGCGATACCCCACATACGACACGACCAGCGTGCCTCCCTGAGGAACACTTGGAACGGTAAAGTTACCGTCCATGTCCGTCACCGAACCATTGCTGGTTCCTTTCACCACGACGCTGGCACCGATTATCGGCTCACCATCGGCGTCAACCACCTTGCCCGTTACCTTTCCCTGAGCCATGGCCAGCATGCTGCTGGCTGTCACCAGGCCAAGGAAAGCCATGCGACGCCATTCTTGACGATGGCGCTGCGGACTTCTCATGTCTTGATTTTTCATGAAATGAAGGTTTAAAGTTAATGATTAATAAGTTAGTATTAAGGTAATAATGTGTTTTCGGCTGCAAATTTAGATATTTCTTTTTATTTGACAATGGACTTATTGAATAATTATCTTTGATATTTACTAACAATTCTTTGATTTTTGCTTTTTTCTGTATGCCAGACGCTTTCTTTGTATCTTTGTCCCCATTAAATGGATTTCAATCAGCTTATCACTTCTGTAAACGATGCGCTGTGGAGCTATGTGCTCATTGCGGCGTTGGTGGGCTGTGGACTGTGGTTCACATGGCGCACGCGCTTTGTGCAGTTCCGCATGTTGGGCGAGATGTTCCGCCTGCTCACTGACTCGGCAGTTTATTCGTCGAGTGGCGTGAAGCACATTACTTCGTTTCAGGCGTTTGCCGTCTCCGTTGCCACCCGTGTAGGCACAGGCAACCTGGCAGGTGTGGCTACGGCTATAGCCGTTGGTGGCCCAGGGGCGGTGTTCTGGATGTGGGTCATCGCGCTCATCGGCTCGGCCACGGCCTTTGTTGAGAGCACACTGGCTCAGCTCTTCAAACTGCCGAGTAAAGACTCGTTTATCGGTGGCCCAGCCTACTACATCGAGCGTGGACTGCGCAAACGGTGGATGGCCGTGCTCTTCGCCGTGCTCATCACTCTTCAGTTCGGCCTGTCAAATAATTCCATTCAGTCCAACACCATCTGTGGTGCTATGGAGGAGGCCTTCGGCTGGTCACCTGTGTGGGTGGGTGTCGTGTTGGCGACGATGGCTTTGAGTATTGTCTTTGGCGGCATACAGCGCATTGCTCGTGTCAGTGCAGTGCTGGTTCCCCTCATGGCTGTGGGTTATTTGGTGTTGGCTGTCGTTGTTATCGTGATGAACATTGACCTGATACCCCATGTGCTGAAAGTCATCATAACCGATGCTTTCGGCATAGAGCAGGTGGCGGGTGGCGGACTGGGTGCTACGATGATGAACGGCATCAAGCGTGGTCTGTTCTCCAACGAGGCAGGTGAGGGCAGCGCGCCCAATGTGGCGGCGACAGCTACGACAAGCCATCCTGTGAAGCAGGGGCTTATCCAGGCACTTGGCGTATTCACTGACACACTGCTCGTCTGCTCGTGTACGGCGTTTATCATCCTCATCAGTGGCCTCTACAATGTTCCCCAGCTCAACGGCATCGCCCTCACGCAGTCGGCGCTACAGAGCGAGGTAGGCTCAGTCGGACCTGTGTTTGTGGCCGTGGCCATCTTTCTCTTTGCCTTCTCAAGTATTATTGGAAACTATTATTATGGTGAAGCCAATATCCGCTTCATCACGCCTGATACAAGGGTAATGACCGCCTATCGTGTGTTGTCAGGTGGCGTCATGGTGATGTTTGGCGCTTTGGCCAGTCTTGAACTGGTGTGGAACATTGTCGATTTCTTCATGGCCTTCCTCACTGCCTGCAACCTTGTGGCCATCGTTCTTCTGGGTCGTTATTCCTTCCGCTTGCTTGACGACTACCGTCTGCAGAAGCGTCAGGGTATAGAAGAACCCGTGTTCCATCGCAGTATGTTGCCTGAGATAGAACACGAGTTGGAATCCTGGTCGTAACGGTCTTATACGGCTTTCTTCAGGTAGTTGCGCAGTTGTCGGCGACCAGACTGTAGACGGTTTTCCACCGTTTTATACATCATGTCCAGCTCCTTGCTGATTTCCGACACGGCTTTCTCCTCCACGATGTTCATTCGCAGTACCTGTGCCACGCTGCTGTCCATGCGTGCCAGCCGTCGTTCCAGCAATTCGCTTATCTGTCTTGCCGAGCAGATGGAGAACACATCGTCGGCATGGCTCAGACCCATGTTCAAGGCCAGTTGGTGCTCGTAGTCCTGTTCATAGTGGTGGCGGCGCCACTGGTCGCGTAGCAGGTTGAGCATCGTGGTGTGAACCAAGGCAGGGAGGGCGTTGTCGGTTGTTGGATATTGGGCGATGTGAGAGAGCAGCCGCAGGAACGTTGTCTGCACCACATCCTCAGCCGCCATGCGGTCGCCGTGAAGCAGTCGCGTGGCCTCTTCGACCAGCGACTGCCATTCCTCGGCGTAGTATTGTGTCAGTGCAATTCTGCTTTCACTCATTTTTCACAAATCACTATCACCCGTCACCTTTTACATCCTCTCTTTCCACATCTTGGTCATGTCCTCGAGGGTCTTGCCCTTGGTTTCAGGCACAAGCTTCCAGACGAAGAGGGCGGCGAGGAGACATACGATGCCGTAGAGGCCATACGTGAACCAGTGGCCGAAGTCATCGCCCTCGGTCAGGTGCATGTTGAACATGGGCACGAAGCTCGACGAGACGATGAAGTTGAAGATCCACTGGAAGGCCACTGCAATGGCCACAGCTCCACCACGGATGGTGTTGGGGAATATCTCGGCGATGAGTACCCACGTGATGGGACCCCATGAGAACATGAACGAGGCAGAGTAGATGAGCAGACTGGCGGCGGTGACCATCTCCAAACCTTCATGTCCGAAGGTGAAGGCTACGCCTAAAGCGCCGAGTGCCATGCCTAATGAACCACAGATGAGCAGCGGCTTGCGGCCCCACTTCTCGACGGTGAAGATGGCTACGAGGGTGAACAGGATATTGATGATACCCATGAAGACGGTAATCACCATGGGGTTCTCCATGCCCATATCGCCAAAGATGCGTGGAGCATAGTAGAGCACGGCGTTGATGCCCACAGCCTGCTGGAACACGCTGAGCATGATACCCACGAAGATACACATGGCGCCGTAGGTCATCAGTTTTTCGGTCTTGACAGTCATCGTGTCCTTGATGTCCTGAAGAATCTGAGCGGCCTTGCTGCTGCCATTGATTTTGGCCAGGATGCGCTCGGCCACGTCGTCGCGGCCTATGCTGACGAGGTAGCGCGGAGTCTCAGGCACGAAGCAGATAAGCAGGGCGAAGAGTCCAGCAGGAACGGCCTCACTTCCAAACATATAGCGCCAACCTGTAGTCACTGTCCACTGTGCAGCAGGGTTGATGGCTGCAAGTCCCTTGCCCATCTCCTCCACGAGCGGCTGCAGGTGGTCGCCAAGGATGAAGAAGTTGACGAAATAGACCACCAACTGACCGAAGATGATGGCAAACT
>ERZ809472.111-NODE-111-length-22938-cov-15.928244_pt1 | contig 22938 bp, 23 predicted proteins | sample MGYA00521274_ERZ809472 | MGnify/ENA primary metagenome ERZ809472 (study PRJEB31581, sample SAMEA3312791) | metagenome | study: EMG produced TPA metagenomics assembly of the PRJEB8939 data set (Metagenomic analyses of Rumen microbiomes reveals... | reverse complement strand
TGAAGAATCTGCATCTCAATTCCGATGCGCAAGGCAATGAGAAATACCCCGATGGCATCTTCTGTGCCTATCCAACTGGTGTCGCTTTGGGGAGAGAGTTGCCTGACGGTAATAGCGAGATGAAGACTTTTGTCACCTATGATATGCTGCGAGGAGAGCAAATTGAGAAAGGTGAAAACCAGAGCAGAACTGCCAAAATGCAGGAAGAGGAAGGTTTCAGAAACTATAAAGAGATAGTAGATAAACTTGTAAAATATGGCATACACCTATAAATATCCAAGACCAGCAGTTACGGCTGACTGTATCGTAATAACGAGGGAGGCTGAGCCAAAGGTGCTGCTGCTTCAGAGAGGTAACGAGCTGTTTAAGGGAGCATGGGCATTTCCTGGCGGTTTCATGAATATGGCGGAAACCACGGAACAGTGCACAATCAGGGAACTGGATGAGAGAATTGGGCTTCGAGTATCGAAGATTCAGCAGATAGGAGTTTATTCGAAGGTGGACCGTGACCCGCGAGGACGCACCATCACTGTGGTATACCTTGCGATAGTTGATGCTCCTTTTGCCGTCACTGGCCAAGATGATGCGGCAAAGGCTCAATGGTTCCATATTGATGCGCAACCTCGGTTAGCTTTCGATCATGAGGATATCATGCAGGATGCTATTAGTGAATACAAATTACGTTTTCCACAAGGCTTGTGAAAACACAAAAGTTGAAATACAAAGAATAATATTGTAAATTTGCAGCAAATATGGCAACATGGACTAAAATAGAACGGCTTACAGAGGATGGCGCGGTCGTCGTTCGAGACGATGACGAAGCCGCCACCGTCTATTATCTTCTTTTTTCTTCATTGGGCTGCAAAGGTACGAATAAATCTGTAATAAAGAGTAGTTGATGGGAGGGGAGTGGCTACGCCGGTTTATTGATTATCAGTCAAACAATTATGTGGCGGCAAAGGTACGAATATATTTTCAATTTGCGAAATAAAACAGGCGATGTGACGTTATAGTTATATAATATTAAACAAATGGAAACAATAAAAGACCCTGATGTCATAGACATAAGACAGCTGATCAAGAAAGTATTGGAGCAGAAGATGCTCTTCGTAAAAGTGCTGCCGACGGTGTTCGTACTGTCATGTCTCTTCATCATCTGCATACCACGCACTTATACCACGTCCTGCCGCCTTGCCCCAGAAATCAACACCAGTGGCGCCGGCGGCGTGCTGGGTTCACTGGCCAGCAGTTTCGGCATCGACTTCTCGCAGATGGAGACCAGCGATGCCATCACCCCCATGCTCTACCCCGACCTGATGGAGGACAACAAGTTTGTGGTAGACCTCTTCTCCATCACCGTGGAGAATGTCGACGGCAGCCTCAGGACCAGCTATGCCGACTACCTGAGAAAGCACCAGAAGCAAGCGTGGTGGTCGGCGGTGACAAGCTGGTTCGCACGTCTGCTGAAAAGCAAAGAGGAAGAAAGCCTCACCCCCCGCCCCTCTCTTAAAGGCGAGGGGAGTATAGAGCCAAGCCCGTACATTCTCAGCAAGCTGGACCATAACCTGTGTGAAGCGATACGGGGAAAGATTGAACTGGGCATCGACAAGAAGACGGGAGTGATCAGCGTCACCGTCAGCGACCAAGACCCGCTCATCTGCAAGACCGTGGCCGACTCGGTGAGCCTCCACCTGCAAAAGTTCATCACCGAATACCGCACGAGCAAGGCCCGTGTCGACGAAGAATACTTCCGCAACCTCGTGACGAAGGCAGCGGCAGAATACGACGAGGCCTGCGAGGCCTATGCCGAGATGTCGGATGCCAACTCCGGCTTGGTGCTGAACCGCTACCAGCTGAAGCTCGCCAACTTAGAGAAGCGGATGGACATGAAGTACGCCGCCCTGCAGTCGCTCACCGGACAGCTGCAGGCCGCCAGCGCGAAAGTGCAGGACCGCACCCCGGTGTTCACCGTGCTCAAAGGTGCCGAGATGCCGATAAGGGCCAGCAAGCCCAAGCGCATGGTCTTTGTGGCGGGAATGGTGTTCGTAGCCTTTATAGGTACCATTCTCTATATCCTCAAGAAAAACCTATGAACCCTACTAATCGCATCATCGTCAACACGGTGGCGCAATATGGAAAGTCGATTATCAACATCGGCCTTTCGCTCTACTCCACACGTCTGATACTGGATGCACTGGAGGCCTCGGACTATGGCGTCTATTCCGTCGTGGGAGGAGTAGTGGCCATGCTGGGCTTCATCACCAACGGCCTTGTCGTCACTACTCAGCGCTACATCTCCTTCTACCACGGACGCGGCAACCGCTCATACGTCAGCCAGGTGTTCACCAACAGCCTGTTTCTCCACATCCTTTTCGGCATGGCCATCTGCCTTGTTCTGGTATGCCTGAAGGGCTGGCTGTTCGGAAGGATGCTCAATATTCCTCCGCTGCGCTTGGAAACGGCGGTAGACGTGTACTTCATCACCATTGCCATGCTGTTTATAACCATCGTGACGGCACCCTTCAAGGCACTGTTCATCGCCCGTGAGAACATTGTGTTTATCTCGGTGGTAGAGGTGTGCGACGGCATCATCAAACTGCTGTTCGCCATCGGACTGTCCTACGTCACCATCGACCGCCTGATGATTTATGCCTTCCTGATGTGCAGCATCCAGGCCCTGAACTTCTTAGCCTTCTCGGTCTATGGCCGCATACGGTTTGAGGAATGTAGGCTGAGGATACGCCGCAGCGATATCTCCGCCGTCATCATCCGCCAGCTGATGGGGTTTGCCGGGTGGACCATCTACAGCATGGGCACATTAGCAGCACGGAACCAGGGCATGGCCATCGTCATCAACCACTTCTTTGGCACCTTGGTCAACGCCGCATACGGTGTGGCGGCACAGGTGGACGCAGCCATCATGTTTGTCAGCTCGTCGATTATCAATGCCATGAACCCGCAAATCATGAAGGCCGAGGGCGCAGGCAACCGCAAGCACGTGCTGATGCTCGCCGGACAGGAAAGCAAATACTCCGCCATCCTGCTCTCATTGGCAGCAATACCCGTGCTCGCAGAACTTCCGGAGATTTTGCAGGCCTGGCTGAAGGAGGTGCCAGAGAACACCGTCCTGTTCTGCTCCTTCGCCTTAGCCACGTGCCTGGCCGACCAGATGACCATCGGGCTTAACGCCGTGAACAGGGCACAGGGCAAGATAGGGCTCTACACCTTCCTCATGTTCACGCCCAAGCTGCTGTGCCTCCCCATAGGGTGGTGGCTGCTGAGCACAGGCCACGCGCTGTCCTCGGCCATGTGGACCATCCTCATCACCGAGGCCATCACCTCCGTAGCCCGCATCCCCTTCCTGAAGGTGACGGCAGGCCTGAGCATTTCCGACTACCTGCGCTATACCGTATGGCCGCTGGTGCCCCTGATCGGCATCCTGGCACTCACAAGCTGGGGATGCACCCAACTGCTGCACTTTCCTTTCCGCTTCCTGCTTACCATCCCCCTCACCGTCTCCATCGGACTGATGGCGGCATGGACCTTTAGCCTGCGCACAGCGGAACGACAATACATTGCCACCCTTTTGAAGTCGAGGCTGAAACGATGACATGGACATTCAGGCTTTCAGACCTATATCTGATCCGGAAAGAACACGTGTCCGTCACGCTGTTTTACACGGGCATGCTCATTGCTTTTCTTGGCTCCATGCACCCGTGGTTCCTGTGGCCTTTAGGGTCGCACTATCCTCTGTTGGCCGCCATATTCACCACGGCATCGATGATGGTGTCGAACACAATGTCCACCCCTGTGTTTTGCCGCAAGGACTTCTTCCTGCCCCTGACGGCTTTCTTCCTGTTTGCAGCCTACGAGTGCATGTCGATAGGAAGCAACATCAATGCCTATATCATGCTCTTGTTCAAGGGAGCTTTCTACCTCAGCCTGTTCAGCCTGGATCCTCAAAGGTTGTTTCGTCTTGCAACGTTCATCGCGAAGGTGATGGGAGCCTTACTGGCCGTCTCGCTGGCCGGATTCCTCCTCTATCTGTTTGGATTCCCGCTGTCTGGGTCGTCGGTGCAGTTTGGCGATTTCTACTCGTTCACCAACTATTACCTTTTCCTGCTCGACGACCGCAACCTGTTTGCCATCGTGCCTCGCTTCCAGTCCTATTTCCCAGAACCGAGCCATGTCGGCTCGGCGGCCGCATTTCTGCTGTTTGCCCAGCGCGGCCACTGGCGGAAATGGTACAACATGGTACTCATTGCCACCGTCGGCTTGTCATTCTCGCTTGGAGCATACATCTATCTCACGGCCATCATCTTCCTGAACCTGTGGATAGAGAAAAAGGCCATGTTGCGCAAGCTGGCCATCGTCATTGCCATCTTCGTGGCCGGCATCACCACAACCTTCGTCTATAATGGCGGCGACAACCTGGTACACGACCTGATATTGCTGCGCTTAGAGATGGACGACGGCGAACTGGCCGGCGACAACCGTGTGACAGGCAACTTCGAGAAAGACTACGAGAACTTCATCGGGTCGGGCGACGTGTTCTTCGGCCGCTACTATGACAGAACCCTTGAGTTTGGCAATGCCGGTTATAAGGTGTTCTTCTACGAACATGGGCTGGTGGGCATCCTGCTGATTTTTGCCTTCTACTTCATCGCCTTCAGGAATGCCGCCAACAAGCGGGCCGCCGCCTCCGCCCTCATTGTCGCCGCCCTCTATTTCCTGCCCTCGGCATTTATGCTGCTGGAAAAAGTGGTTGTACCTTTATATACAGCGGCGTATGGTGACGGTGTGGACATACGACAAGACGCTAATCCCGTCGAAGAAATACCTGAAACACCTGCCTAAAAATTGAGAGAAATGATTAATCTGCTTGCTACACTGCGCTTCAATATTAAAGCCTTCGGACTTGCAAAAGGACTGCGTCTGCCGGTTTTTATCTATGGCAGCATCAGGATAAAGCACATAGGCTCCATCCACATCCATTGCCCCATCAGGCATCGCCTCATCGTGATTGGAACAAACCATGACACCGTGGCTGCCCCTTACACCGTCTTTGATAACACCGGGACAATAGAGGTTCACGGGAAAGTGTATATAAACTATGGAACAGCCTTCGTAAATAAAGGCCTGATAGTGTTTCGTGGCAACAATCTTTTCGGCAATCAGTGTGATGTCGACATACATCATCAACTTGACATCGGGCACGACTCCTTCTTCGGATATAAATGTCAGGTCGTCGACAGCGACCACCACTACGTCGCAGACGTGAACACGCACAGGGTGTTCCCCAACGGTGCCCCCATAAAAATCGGGAATTTCAATTGGATTGGAGGCAACAGCTTCATCAAGAAGGGCACTGTCACGCCCGACTACCTGATTGTGGCATCACCGTGCAGCATGCTGTCGAAAGACTACTCCTCGCTGCCTCCTTACACGGTAGTGGCCGGATGTCCTGCACGCCCCGTGAAGCAAGGCATCCGCCGCATCTACAACTTCCGTGAGGAGCTGAAGATAAACAGTTTCTTCCAGCAGCACCCTGAAGCAGAATACTTCCAGTACGCAGAAGATGCCGACCTTGACGAAATATGCAAACTCTGACCACACAAAAGAAAACCAAATGAAGTATCTATTATTATCAATGGCATTCGTGGTTTCGCTTGTTACCGTCAAAGCACAAACCTACAAGCTAATCAACGACATCTGCTTTACCTCAAAAACAGATGCCTACTCGACAGAACGGCTAAAGCTGGACATTTGTTATCCTGAGGATGCAGAAGAAGCCCCGGTAATAATATGGTTTCACGGTGGAGGCCTCACTGACGGTGCCAAAGGAATACCCGACAACCTAAAGAGCACAGGAGCCGTGATTGTGGCTCCAAACTACCGTCTGTTGCCAAATGTCACCGTCAGCGAGACACTCGACGATGCCGCAGAGGCCGTGGCATGGGTGTTCCATCACATAGCCGAATACGGTGGCGACAACCGCAAAATCGTTGTCACCGGCTATTCAGCAGGCGGATACCTCACGTTAATGCTCTGCCTGGACAAGGCCCTGCTCTTGAAATACTCCGTCAATCCCGACGCGACCATGCTATACGTGTCCTTCAGCGGTCAGGCCATTACCCACTACAGCGACCGAAAGATGCAAGGCCTATCGGCACTACAGCCAACCATCAACGAGATGGCACCGCTCTACTGGGTGCGCAAGATATATCCTCCACTCGTGTTAATAACAGGTGACAGGGAACTGGAGTTGTACGGGCGATGCGAAGAGAACCTGTACCTGGCACGAATGATGAAACTTGTTGGGAACGACAAGATCTCACTCTACGAAATAAAAGGATACGGACATGGAGACATGTTAAACCCCGCATACCCCATTCTCAAAAAGCATCTGAAAATGATGCTCAACAAAAACTACATACCAGAGTCCGAAACCATCACACAATATGACGGAGACGTAAACAAAGACGGACGAGTTGATGTAGCCGACATTGCCACCCTCATCAGCATTATGGCCGGAGAGGAAATGTAGCCTAAAATAAACCATGAATATCGCGTATATACTTAATGCAACGGTCTTGAGCGGTGGAGCAACCAAGGCTTTCCTGAACCTGATAGACGGCCTGAAGGCATACGATGTCAAGCCGTTTGTCGTTGCGCCCGACGGCAACGGCGTCACGCAGGAACTGAAACGAAGAAACATTCCGACCTGCGTTACCACCTACCGCTCATCGGCATATCCAAACTGCCATACGCTGACAGAAAAAGTGCTCTTCATCCCCAGGCTCATTGCCAGAATCGTTGCAGGCCGACATGCGACCAAGACTGTGACAACCTTTCTGAAGGAAAACAAGATAGACATCGTACACTCGAACACAGGAGTGGTACGCATAGGATTCGACGCTGCCCAAAAAGCAGGAATACCACATATCTACCACATAAGGGAATATGTCGACTGTATCGGTATTCGATATTTTCCAACTAAGGCCTCATTCTACAAGCAACTGGAAAAAGCCAACGGCTATACGGTTTGTATCACCAAGGGCATTCAGAAACATTTTCGACTGGAAGGAAAGAAAACTTCACGGGTCATCTACGACGGTGTATTCTCACCAAAGTCCACGATGCCAACAGCTGCAAACAAGGACTATTTCCTTTTTGTCGGGCGCATACAATGGGTTAAAGGAGTGGATTTGCTGTTAGAAGCCTACGCAAGTTACTGTAAACAGACGGCCCTGCCACTGCCCCTGCACATAGCAGGCAGTGCAGACGACAAAGTGTATCGACAGGAACTGGAGGCTATTGTCCAGACACACAGTCTGCAGCAACACGTGACGTTTCTCGGCGAGTGCAACAACATCGAAGAACTGATGCGCAACGCCCGTGCACTGATCATCCCTTCACGAAACGAAGGGTTCGGCTTCTGTATGCCAGAGGCCATGATTCAGGGATGCCTCGCCATCGGACGAAACACCGCCGGGACAAAGGAGCAGTTGGACAACGGGCTGCGCGTCACGGGCGAGGAGATCGGTCTGCGTTATGAGACGACGGAGGAACTGGCTGCCCTGCTGGCAGAGGTATCCTCACACCCCGCCGACTACTATCGGCCCTACACGGAGCGCGCCTTCCGTGTAGTGAACCAGCTGTATACGCAAGAAAGTAATGCAAGACAAGTCTACACATTCTATAAGGATGTTCTAAACGAAAACGGACAATGATTATTACTTCGAGAAAAGAACTGCGTTTCTGCCTGATGGCAGACAGGATGATGAACACAGGAACGTTCAGGAGGTCTTTTCCTGTCCGTCTGAAAGAATTGTTCCTGCCTGACTTGAAGATGAAATTCCTCAGTACGATGAGAAAATTGTCGTACTACAAGCATAAGGGTAATCCGCTATGGATGTATTACCACTTCAAGTACCAGCGGCTGACCGTCAAGCTGGGCTACTCCATTGGGCCGGACGTGTTCGGCTATGGACTGGTGCTGCCTCACTATGGCACGATTGTCGTCGGTCCCAAAAACACCATCGGCAACTATGCCGTGATACACGTCTGCACACTCATTACCTCTACCAACCATCGCATCGGCAATAACCTTTTTGCCTCTGCTGGCGCAAAGATAACTTCGGGCAAGGAGCTTGGCCACAATGTGACGATCGCAGCCAATTCTGTCATTACGAAGTCGTTTACCGACGGCAACGCCCTCCTTGCAGGTATGCCAGCCATCGTAAAGAGCGAAAGGAAGGCATGGTTTGATGGCGACGAACCTTTTGCTACCCGTCACCTGCGATGTGAGGAACTGCGCGCCTCGATGTTTCCACAAGAAAACACTATATGATGAAAGACATCACAAGAGCAATAGCCAACCGCCTTTACACCCTCCTCCACCGATGCCGCTTTGCCCACTGGGGTAAAGGGTCGCATATCGGCTGGACTGCCATGAAACTGAAGGGGCTGAAGTACGTATCCGTCGGCGACGGCACCTACATTGCGTCAGGAGTGCAGCTGACTGCATGGGACTCGCATAACGGCAATCACTTCACGCCATCCATCGTCATTGGCAACGGCTGCACCATACGCGAGAACGGCCACGTCAGCGCCATCAACAGCATCACCATTGGTGACGGCCTGCTTACTGGCACTAACGTACTCATTACCGACAACGCTCATGGACAGAGCACACGCGAACAGATGAGCCTGCCCATCAGCCAACGTCCTCTTTACAGCAAGGGGCCTGTCGTGATAGGCAAAAACGTGTGGCTCGGCAATAACGTCTGTGTCATGCCTGGCGTGACGATTGGCGACGGAGCCATCATCGGTGCCAACAGCGTGGTGACCCATGATGTGCCGGCATACGCCGTGGCAGCTGGAATACCGGCAAGGGTCATCAAACAATTATGAACTGAGCAATAATAAACCCATATTATAAACAATAAGAACGATGAAAAAGATTACTTCACTGATGACACTGCTGCTTGTGGCACTGACCATGACGGCAGACCCCATTACGCCTGCCACTGCACGCCTGGCAGCACAACGTTTCCTGAAGGCTCACGGCAGCCAACTGAAGGGCGAGGTCCTGCGGGCACGGGGCCAAGGCATCTTGCCTGCTACCACTGCGGGCGAGGACGTCAGCACGACTCAAAGTCCTGCTGAAGAGGAGGCGAACGCCTACTATGTGTTCAACGCCACGGCCTCAAGGGGCTTCGTCATCGTCAGCGGCGATGACTGCGTTGGCGACAACCTCGTGCTGGGCTACGCCACACAGGGCAGTTTCGATGCCAATAACGTTCCCATGAACATGCAGTCGTGGCTCAACGACATGGGCAAGCAGATTGCCGAACTCAGCCGCCTCGGCGTAAGGGCAAAGACCATCGCTATCCACGAGGACATAGACACCTTGGTGACCGCACTGTGGGACCAGGGCGCGAACATGTATAACCCCGAGGATCCCTACAACCGCTTCTGTCCCGAGGTCAACGGTTTATTGTCCGTCACGGGGTGCATGGCTACGGCCCTGGCTCAGGTGATGTACTACCACCGCTGGCCTCAGACGCTGACAGGCTCCCTCCCCTCTTACAACATGAAAAGCGGTGAGGTCATAGACGAACTGCCAGCCGTGACTTTCGACTGGGACAACATGCTGGACACCTACCACCAAGAGACTACCGATGAACAGCAGACAGCCGTAGCCACGCTCATGCGCTACTGCGGCCAGTCAGTGCAGATGGATTATACCCCTGTGATCTCCAATGGCATGGTATATGACCTGGACCTGCTCGTCACAACGTTCGGCTACGACCAGAATGTATACCTTGCCAGAGCCAACAGCTACACACCCAGCGGATGGGACGAACTGCTCTACAATGAGCTGCGCGATGGACGTCCGCTGGTCTATATGGGCTTTTCCACTGGTGGCGGACACGCTTTCGTCATCGACGGCTATCAGGTCAAGGACGAAACAGGCTACTTCCATGTGAACTGGGGATGGGACGGCGCGGCCAATGGCTACTTCAAGATCAACGTCCTACAGCCCAACAACTCGGGAACGGGTGCCAGTTCCACGAGCGACGGCTACAACACTAACCAACGGGCACTCATCGGCCTGCAGCCGGCAACTAAGCCATTAGAGAACTATGGACGCTACCTGTCTGACCTGGGATGGAACACCGTCGACAACTCTCAATACAACGTCATGATTCCCGTTAATTCGTCCTACAAACCTGGCACTTTCAACATTGCCCTGGCTGAGCGTGATGCCGACGGCACTATCGACTACACACGGCTCTACAACGAGCAGACCTTAGAGTTCAAGGGATTTTCATACGCCACACTGGAGGGATATAAAGCGATAAGCCTGCCAGATATTACGGTCGAAGGACTGGAGTCTGGCAGTCACAACCTGATGTTTGTCAATAAAGAAAGCGGCACTGATGCTCCCTGGAAGGCATTGTTTGGCCCTTCCTGTTATATTGAGGTCAACGTCGACGAGGATGGACAAACAACTGAGACGCTGATTCACCCCATGCCGAAGCTCACCGCCTCCTCCCGCTATTTCCACATCGATGGCCTGAAGCAGTTTGGTGTGCGCCACAACGTCTCTGCCCGCATCACAAACAGTGGAGAGGATTATGTCGGTTCGGTGGGCTGTTCCGTATATTATTTGGATAATAACGTGCTGAAAATATTCGAACGATATTATATAGCTGGTTGCATGATTGAGAGCGGCGGCACGTGCGAGGTCAATTTCGCAGTGTCATTCCCGCAACCAAAAAAATACGTGGTGCTGCTGACGAAGCAAGGCGACACAAGGGACATTACAGGCAGCAAACTCTCAGACATCAAGAATACAGATGGCTACATAGCCCATAAGACTGTCAACATCGAACAACTCGACTTCAACTGTTTGTCCTTAACCTATAAAGAGGGGGAGTACGGAGCGTATTTTGATATGGATATGTACAACGGCACATCGATGGACTATGATGCCGCGTTGGTAGCCACTATCTTTCGCCAAAACAACGAGGACATATACGAGGAGGTTTTATTCTCTGATAGGAACTTCATAAGTACATACTTCGATCTAAACAGCCATTCAAGAAAAAACGTCTACCTGTATCTGCCAGAACCACTGGAGGCTGGTCAATACTGGATAGATCTGCTCATTGCCAATGACTTCCGTAGTTTTAATCTGAATGACTATTTCGCCTTCGCGGCTGGCCCCTTCACCGTCGATGGCACCGTGGGCATCGCTAAGATAGAAAATGAAGAAGTGAATAATGGAAATGAGGTCTACGACTTGCAAGGCCGTCGCCTGTCGGAGCAAGAATCTTCAATCCCGAAGAAGGGCCTCTACATCAAGAACGGCAAGAAATTCGTAGTCAGGTAATCACCAGACATAAAAAATAAATCATCCCGTCGGAATTTTTCAAAAATTATTTGTATCTTTGCGCAAAAATTGAGACCACGATGGAAAGATTCTTCAACACCGCAGGGCCGCAGAAAGCTGATATTAACTATTGTATTGACCCTCTTAGTCGATTCAATCTTAATGAAATATTGGTGCTTATTCGTCAACAGCGCTACTTTGTGCTCCATGCGCCACGCCAGACTGGAAAGACCTCTTGCTTGTTAGCCCTGCGAGACTACTTGAACGAAAAAGGCGAGTACATAGCTGTCTATGCCAATGTGGAGGGAGGGCAATCGGCTCGCAACAATGTAGAGCGGGCCGTGAAGGCTACCATCGACTCCATTGCCTGGGAGCTGAACTTGGTGAGGGGCGATGACAGCATGGATGCTATTAAGAAAGCTGTTCAAGACACCGTCCCTGAGTCCATGCTCTCAGAGTATTTGTCAAGGCTTTCGCAGAGTCTTTCACAGCCTTTAGTTCTTTTCCTTGACGAGATAGATGCGCTGGTAGGTGACGCGCTGGTAAGCGTCCTGCGACAATTACGCGCCAGATACGCCAACCGCCCTGCTGCATTTCCACAAAGCGTGGTTCTCTGCGGCGTGCGCGATGTGCGCGACTACCGCATCGTGCTCTCCAACCAGGACATTATCACTGGTGGTTCTGCCTTTAACATCAAGGCAGAGTCACTTCGGCTGGGGAATTTCTCAAAGGAGGAGATACGGGAACTCTATATGCAACACACCCTTGAGACAGGCCAGCAATGGGATGAAGCCTGTTTTCCGATGGTATGGGAGGCTACCGAAGGACAGCCTTGGCTGGTAAATGCCTTGGCACATGAAGTGACTTATAAGATGGAAGAGAACCGCGACCGGTCAGTACGGATTACACCAGAAATGCTTTTCAAGGCTAAAGAGCGTATTATCTACCGCCGTGACACACACATCGACCAGCTTATCGACAAGCTGAAAGAGCCGAGAGTGAAAAGGGTCATCGAGCCTATGCTGGCCAACAGCCCTGAGACTGACGACGGACTTGTTCCAACTGATGACCTACAATATGTTGAGGACATGGGACTCATCAAGCGTGAACGAGGCAAGCCACGCCGTATCGCCAACGGAATATACCAGGAGATTATTCCTCGAGAACTGACTTGGAGCACACAAGACGTACTCGTGCAGGAGCCACAATGGTACCAAAACGCCGACGGCAGCATCGACATGGAGAAACTGCTCCTCGACTTCCAGCAGTTCTTCCGTGAGAACGCCGACTCATGGATAGGCAAGTTCGACTATGCCGAGGCCGGCCCACAACTGTTGCTCCAAGCGTTCCTACAGCGCATCGTCAACGGCGGAGGCTACATTGACCGCGAATATGGCCTTGGCCGCAAGCGCACCGACCTGCTCATCCGCAAGCCGCTGACCGACCACTATGGCGGTCCTGTACAGCGTGTTGTATTGGAACTGAAGCTGAAGCGCGGCGACCTTGAAGCCCTCATCGAGAAGGGCTTGGAACAAACCTGGAAATACATGGACACCGTGGGCAGCGTAGACGAGGGGCACCTCATCATCTTTGACCGCACACAGGAACTGTCATGGGAGGAACGTATCTGGCACCGACAGTATGAATACAACGGACACCCTATTATGGTGTGGGGGATGTAAAGGTATACGCAGAAAATATAACACCATTATTATTTACCTTTGCGGATTAGAATAAGCAATGATGATAAAATAATCATGAAACCAAGAATCATCGGACTATACCTCCCACAGTACCACCCCATACCCGAGAACGACGAGTGGTGGGGAAAGGGTTTCACGGAGTGGACCAATGTGGCACAGGCAAGGCCACAGTTCCGTGGTCACTACCAGCCACGTATACCTGCCGACCTGGGATTCTATGACCTGCGACTGCCTGAAGTGCGCGAGCAGCAGGCCCAACTGGCTCGCGAGGCCGGGCTGGAAGGCTTCTGCTATTACCACTACTGGTTTGGCAATGGCCGTCAGCTGCTACAGCGTCCCTTCGAGGAGGTGCTGGCTTCAGGAAAGCCCGACTTCCCTTTCTGCCTCTGCTGGGCCAACCACGACTGGACGAACAAGACGTGGATAAAGGGGAAAAACATGCGCATGGACTCCACGATTGCCAAGATGGTCTATTCCGAGGAAGACCATGCTGCCCACTTCAAGGCGCTGCTTCCGGCTTTTCGCGACAAGCGATATATCAAGGTGGACGACAAGCCCGTCTTTGCCATTTATGCTCCCCATGATATACCTGACGTGGAGCAGTTTATTGAGATGTGGCAGAAGATGGCGAGGGAGAACGGGCTGCCGGGCATCCATTTTGTGGGCTACACGGTAAACTCTGCCGGACGTTCCAAGAAAGGCGGCAAGCTGTCACTCTATGCCACCGACGAGGCAGCAGAGTTCTACAGGGCCGTCCTTGACAAGGGGTTTGATGCTGTCATGTCAGCAGGGCTGTCACGTGCCCAGGCCATTGAGAAGGGAAAGTTGAAAATGGTCACCTATTATCTACTGAAAAACACATTTCTTCCCGCTCATAACCGTGCCGACTATGAACGTGTGATGCGTTATTACTATGTGGAGGAGGATGCCTGGGAGAATGTATATCCTACATTGATGCCACAATGGGACCGCACCCCACGGGCTGGAGCAAAGACCAACCCGCTGGTGAACAGCACCCCAGAGAAGTTCCAACGTACAGTAGAAGAAGCGCTCCGTCTCATTGCCAAGAAGCAGCCTGAGCACCAGATTCTCTTCCTGAAATCGTGGAACGAATGGGGCGAGGGCAACTATGTGGAGCCTGACCTGAAGTATGGACATGGATACCTGGATGCTATCCGTCAGGCCATAGAAAAAATATCCACACTATGAGAGACGACATTCTTTTTATTGGAGGTTGCGGGCATGGCAAGGAGACCGTCAATGGCGTGGCCGCCAAAAACTATTTCCTGCTGTCTCGTATACGCCAATTATATGCTCATGTAAAATTAGTAGACACCGACGGATGGAAAAGAAATCCGCTCATCCTTTTACGGCTTGTTGTTTTTCTGATTATATACAGGCATTACAAAATTATCATATCGCTCAACACTCCAAGTGCATATAAGTTTGTAAAGGTGGCCTGTCGACTATTTCCCAATCGCCATATTTGCTATTTCGTAATAGGCGGTGTAATAGCTGACTATTTAAAAGAAGGGAAAATGTTGACAACACCATTCAGCTGCATTAATTGGTTCTTGGTTGAGAGCTACAAAATGAGGGATGACTTACAGGCATTAGGATTTAAGAATGTGCTACGGGTACCCAATTTCAAAAACATTCCAGAGATTCCGAGCAAACAGGCCATTACTCCGAAAGACACCATACGGTTCATCTTCCTCTCCCGAATTATACCAGAAAAAGGATGTGACGATATTTTCGATGCCTTTAGTCTGCTTAATCGTGAAGGGTGGAAAGAGCGCATCCGTGTAGATTTTTACGGTCCGATAGACAATGCCTACAAGAAACGTTTTATGCAGAGGCTGTCAGAGACGGAGAATGCGGCTTATAAAGGGTTCATAGATTTGCGCAATACAGAGAATTATGCTGTGCTGGCATCTTATCATGTCATGCTATTCCCTACCTATTGGCACGGCGAAGGTTTTCCAGGAATTATCATCGATGCTTTTATTGCCGGGCTCCCTGTAATTGCCTCAGACTGGGGACATAATCAAGAGCTGATAGAAAACGGGGAGACTGGTCTCATTGTACCCACTCACCGGATTGACATTTTAGCAGAAAAGATAAAATCTTTAGCCGATATGCCAAATGAGATTAGCCGAATGAGTAGTTTATGCCAGGCCAGAGCTAACGAATACGACACGAAAACCGTTGTGTCAAAAGAGTTTATGGACAACATCCTTCATCCATAACCATCTCATTCACGCTGGTACACCCTCACCCAGTCAAAGCGGGTCTCAAAGGTTTTGCGGATGTCAGAATATGGCAGGCTGTTATTAGTATATAGCGCAAAAAAGACTTTGGAAAGTTTTTTATCCCAAAATAATAGACTTTCCAATATTTATTTGTATCTTTGCACCCAGAAACCAAATATTATTATAATGGAAGAAACATCTCTGAGCGGATTATATCGCACATCGGTAAGGCTGATAGGTCAAACGACAACCTCATTCCACCGTTACCTGTATGACAAGGTTAACTGGGAAAGCAGACTCATTGCCATAAAGGGAGCACGAGGTGTAGGCAAGACAACCATGATGTTGCAAAGCCTCAAAGAACGGTTTGCAGAGCACCCAGAACGTGCCCTATACGTCTCTATGGATAATTTGTGGTTCGCCAACCATTCCCTGACAGAAGTTGTTGAGTATCACTATACTCACGGCGGAACTCACCTGTTCATCGACGAGGTACACAAATATCCGTTATGGCAGACGCTGATAAAAAACATCTATGACGAATATCCAGACCTCCATGTCGTGTTTACGGGTTCATCGATGCTGAAGATTGACAACGGCAAGGCCGACCTGTCTCGTCGTATGTCGGACTATACGCTTAACGGACTCTCATTCAGGGAATTCCTCAGTTTTGAGGCAGGTATAGAAGTACCAGTGATTGCCTTAGAGGAACTGTTGAAAGACCATGTCCGCATAGCCATGCAATTGACATCACGAGTAAAGATTCTGCCATTATTTGAGACGTATCTTGAGCATGGCTATTACCCTTTTTACAAGGAAAAAATGGACGACTTCGACGAGAGGCTGAAGAGAATAGTCTATGCGGTGCTAAACGAAGATGTCCCTGCCATAGAAGAGATAACCTACCCTACCGTACAGAAACTACAGCGCATGTTGATGATTCTGGCCGAACGTGTTCCTCAGACGCCAAAGATGAACGAGTTGTATGCCATTCTTGAAACCACCAGAGAGCAAGGCCTGAAGATGCTGGGACTCCTGCAACGTGCTGCATTACTGCAACTGTTATCCACGGAGACAAGAGAATTTCACCATCTGTTAAAGCCAGACAAGATCTATCTTAACAATCCTAATCTGATGTATGCACTTACAGGGCATCCAGACAAGGGAACGCTGCGGGAAACATTCTTCATCAACCAGCTATCTACTGTGGCAGATGTCAGTTACCCCCGCAAGGGAGACTTTCTGATAGACCACAAGTATCTTTTTGAAGTCGGCGGTAAGAACAAGACTTTTGACCAGATAAAAGGCTTGCCCGATAGTTTCCTCGCCATAGACAATGTGGAAACCGGATATGGTGATCGAATCCCACTATGGATGTTCGGACTACTATATTAGCTAAGGCTGCCGTTGATACACCCTCACCCAGTCGAAGCGGGTCTCAAAGGTTTTGCGGATGTCAGGATATGGCAGGGCTTTCCAGCGACCATTGCCTACAGCCTGATTGAGAATGAGGAAAAACGGATAGTCGAAAGTCCATGCCCCTTCGTCAAGCAGTTTCTTGTCTTTGGACTTCCTGTAGATACCAGTTTCCATTCCGTCGACAGTCCATCGCACATATTCGGGGGTCCACTCTATGCCATAGACGTGCCACTTGCGCACGTCCACGTCCTTGCTGAAGGTGGTGTTCATGCCATGCTTAGGGTGGCGGAGCGTGTATTGCGAGTGAATAGTGTGTGAAGCTTTCTTCTGGTTGCTGTGCACCTCCACGATGTCTATCTCGCCGTAGAGGTCGTCGCGCTGGCTGTGTGTCTTTCCCATCCAAGCGGCAGGGAAGTTACCAGGAATGAAGTTGGTCTTCATGCGCACCTCCACCTTGCCGTACTGAAATTCAAACTTGTTCATGGTATTCACACCGCCGGTCAGCATCTTTGCCGTGTCGGTCGGCTCATACTTATTTGGTATGGCACGACACACCAAACAGCCATCTTTGATATAAACGACCTTGTCGGAATTACTGTTCCAGCGAGCCCACTGACTTGGGTTGCGCCTGGCGCGGTTCCATATCGTTGAGTCAGGCTGACTGCCGTCGGGAAGGTTAAACTCGTCGCTGAACACTAACTTCCATTTCTGCTGTGCCATGAGTGGAAAGGTGTCGGCCGAGAAAAACATCAGCCCTATCAACATCCAGAGAGCGTGGCTTTTCATGGCTTTAGTCCTGGAAGGATCACTTGTGCACCCATTTCCCGCAGGTATTCTGGAGTGTAGTAGTCCATCATACCTCCAAGTGACGTGAAGGTCAACTCTCCAAAATAGGTCTTGCCGCCTACAGCATACAAATCGACTCGCACTTCAGGGAAAGGTTTCGACAAGATACGGGCTGCCTGAATCATTTCGTCAAGACATGACGGACGCGGCATGGCTTTAGTTGCCACAATTATATGAGGCGAAGCCTTTATGTTCTCAGGATGACGGTTCCATTCCAAATCATAACAATCTGCTGTGACATGAAAACCATCGGCCTGACGATTGAAGCAAATAAAAAACGAATAAGGCTCACCATTGAAGCACCACAGCTTATAGTCAATCAATGACGTCTCGCCCTCACCACAAGGCAACAGTTCCTCAGCCAGAATCATGGGCTTGATGTCACGATACTGCGGCTCGCCTGACAAAGCCCCTATGTGTTTGGTGTCCAGCCACTTTTGAAGACGCTTGCGCAGCGATTGCCAGTCTGCAGCCTTCATCTTTGCCTTGTCTACCTTGACATTTGTTCCCTTCCCATCGCCATTATTGGCTTTTAGGATAAACTGCTGGGGCAGGTCATCAAAAGGAATATCTTCTACCTGCTCCCATGCGCCATATATTGGAATCAATATCGACTCCAGGCCACACGATTTCACATAGTCACGGACTCTGTATTTGTCGGCCATCTGCGTCCACTGCGAGGTGTCGCTGAAAAGTTTCAGATAGAGTATTTTATCATTTAAATCCTGCGGATTCTTAAGATTTGGGAAACGCTTAAAACGCAAGAAGTAGCGCAACTTCACTGTCGTAACAGGAAATTTGCTGCAAACAATCTCTGCCAGTTTTCTAATCATTTTTTACATTTGTCTGTTTTTAGGATGCAAAGTTACAACATTTTATGAAAAATGAAGGTAATTTCATAAAATAGTTGTATCTTTGCACAAAAATTTCAACAAAATGAACGAAGGGCTCGTTTCTGTCATAATGCCAACCTATAATGCCAGCAAATATCTTGCTGACAGCATAGAGAGTATTCTTGCACAGACATACACCCATTTAGAACTGCTGATAACCGATGACTGCTCAACAGACGGGACACGCGACATATTGAAGCATTATGCAAAAAAAGATCAGCGTGTAAAGGTGGAGTTCCTGACAAAGAATAGCGGGCCAGGCATAGCCCGAAACAAGTCCATTGAGCGGGCAAAAGGTCGCTATATCGCCTTCTGTGACTGCGACGACCGCTGGCTTCCCGAAAAGATAGAAAAGCAACTTCGTCACATGACAAAACACGACTGCGCCCTGTGCAGTTCATCCTATCTGGTTTGCGACGAGAACAACAATATAACAGGAGTGAACATTTCACCGTCATACCTGACCTTGCGAATGATGAAGCGAGACAATAAGATAGGCTGTCTCACGGCTATTTACGACATCAGGCGACTGGGACACAAGTACTACATGCCGGCTATTCGTAAGCGCCAGGACTGGGCATTGTTCCTGAATATACTTAAAGACTGCCAGATATGTTATTGTCTGACGGAGCCATTGGCTTATTACCGCCAACGCAAATTTTCTGTTTCGAGCGACAAGTTGTCGTTGATTAAGTACAATGTCAATGTATATGAAACCGTTTTCGGATATTCAAAGCTACAGGCATACTGCTTCTTCCTTTTTTGTTTCCTGCCCACCTACTATCAAAAGGTGCTGAAGCGTAAAAAGGACAGCAGGAAATGGTTGGCAACACGTGTATAGGATGAAAAAGATTATGCTGGTCTTCGGCACTCGTCCGGAGGCAATAAAGATGGCACCGCTGGCCATTGAGCTTAAGCAGCGGAAAGAGGATTTCGACACCATCGTCTGTGTCACGGGCCAACACCGCGAGATGCTTGACCAGGTGCTCGATATCTTTGACATCAAGCCAGAATACGACCTGAACATCATGAAGCAGGGCCAAGACCTCTATGACATAACGACCCGTGTGTTGACAGGTATGCGCGACATACTGAAGGAGGTGAAGCCCGACGTGGTGCTCGTGCATGGTGACACGACAACGAGCACAGCAGCTGCCTTAGCAGCCTTCTACCAGCAGATACCTGTGGGACACGTGGAGGCTGGACTCCGCACACGCAATATCTACAGCCCATGGCCGGAGGAGATGAACCGTCAGCTGACGGGGCGCATCGCCACCTATAATTTTGCCCCTACCCCCCTGAGCCGCCAGAACCTGCTTGACGAGAGTGTGGCCGAGGAGAAAATCACCGTCACAGGAAACACCGTCATCGACGCGCTTCACTGGGTGGTGAAAAAATTGAAGGATGACAATACCCTGCAACGGCAAGTGGCCGACACGCTGCTGAAATGCGGCTACGACATTTCCAGACTCGACGAACCGACCGCATCACTGGAGGGGATTTGCAATCGACGACTCGTGCTCATCACCGGTCATCGGCGCGAAAACTTCGGAGAAGGATTCTTGCGCATGGTTACCGCCATGAAAGACCTTGCCGTGAAATACCCTGATGTGGACTTCGTCTATCCCATGCACCTCAACCCAAATGTGCGCAAGCCCATACACGAGGTGTTTTGTCCTGAAGACTCGCTGGAGGGGATTTGCAATCCCCAACCGCAAGTAAACCGCGAATTAGTAAATCGTAAATTCCATAATTTCTTCTTCATCGAACCGTTGGAGTATTTGGAGTTCGTGTATCTGATGGAGAAATCCACCATTGTCCTCACTGATAGCGGTGGCATACAGGAGGAGGCCCCGTCGTTGGGGAAGCCCGTGCTCGTCATGCGTGACACCACTGAGCGACCAGAGGCTGTCACCGCAGGAACCGTCAAACTTGTCGGTAGCGACTATGAGGCCATCATACGAAACACATCGCTGCTCCTCGACGACCAGCAGGCCTATAACGAAATGAGCCGTGCGGTAAATCCCTACGGCGATGGTTTGGCAAGTAAGAGAATTGCGAAAAGGCTATTAGAAGCGTAGCAGGTAGAACATCAGCAATGCAAAGGCCACCAGAAGATAGGAACAGCCCTTCCATATCTTACCAAACACTATACATGCTACAATCAATAATATCACGATGATGATATCGCTCGCCTCAAAGGGGAGGGGCTGGGTTTCCACCATTCCCTCAGTTTCAAAAAGGTCTTCTTCCTTGCGACGAGAGGGGGTATCCGCATAATCATCTCTCTGTGCCAAAAGCTGTATCCTGTTCAGGAACATCAGCACCAGAATATACAACCTCAGACTTATTTTCTCCATCATTTTCATTTCAGCGTGCAAAGGTAAACAAAAAACTATAAAAAAATCCTATTATGATGCTAAAATACCATAAAATGACCCTTAGGTCGTCATTTTTTACTACCTTTGCACCCTCGCTGGAGGGAATTTGCAATTCCCTGACCCTCGCCCTGATAGTTAAATGGATATAACAAGGCTCTCCTAAAGCTTAGTTCCGGGTTCGATTCCCGGTCGGGGTACTGAGTGAGAAATCTTCTTGGATTTCTCACTTTCTTTTTCTCCGCACTCACAATTCAAAATCTCACACCTACAGATGCATTGACGTACCAGTCGTTCAGATGTCCGTGCATCGCATTATGCTTATAGTTGAAGTTGTTGAACTGGCCATTGGCATTGATGAAGTAGCGGCTCCAGTTGTAGGTGATGGAAAGGCGCGTAGTGAAGTTCAGCGCCACACGGTTATTGCGCGAGTGAACACCCGTGCTTTGTATTTCGTATTCGTCTGAGAAATCTAAATTATCAACTTTTATACCTTCGTCTACAAACAATTGCATGATAGCATATTCAACAAGATGTTTATTTATAACTTCCGCATGATTACTTTCGTAAGTGTTGATGCGAGTCTGGTTCAAAAGCGTCACCATCGGCATCGCCAAGGCGCTGATGAGCCATCCCTTGGCAGGTACGAAGTTGTAGGCATAGCCACCGCCTACAGCCAGTTGATACTGGCGCAAGCGCCCAATACCATCCATCCAATAGATGAGCTGGGCATTATGTTTGTCAGCGTAGTCGAAATCAGCATAGTAGCCCATCAGTCCAACGATGGGTGAGCCAGCCGAACGAGCCTGAATAGTCTTCTGGTTGTAGGCTGCGGCGTAGGAAAATTTCTTGTGGTTGAAGATATAGAAACCATCGAAAATCAACGTCTTGATGGATATGGGCGGGGATACTTCTTCCTTCTGCGTTTCATCCCATGCGCGTGTTTCTCCCCAGTCAGAGAAAATGTATTTTTCCGTTTCCTCATCATAATCTATGATGCCCCTGCTTCTTACCATTCCGGAATAGTGTGTTCTCATGGTGTTCGACTCGAACTTGTGCCAACGCAGGTTCAGGCTATACCAGTTACCCACACTTCTGAGCGTCAGGTTCTGACTCTTGTCACCCCCTACAGGAAAGGAGTAACTGGCACTCAGGCCCTTGTAACCCACTTTAACACCTACCGAGGTCGAAACTTTGGTCATGATGCGGGGATCAGTTGCCATGTCGCCTACGCCCACCATAAGGGGCATCTTACGCTCTCCGTCAAACAAATCAGCTCCATCGATGACAGAGTGCATCTGCAAGTCCGTCTGAGCCACACGGCTCTTGACGCTGATCTGCCAAGGCTGCTTCGGCGCCTTCACGTAATTCGTGTCAACCCCATGAACGACATTCCTATCCACAAGGGCCTTAGCCTTTGTGAGCAGGTCACTTTTACTGCTTTCACTCTGCGCCGTAGCGATGACAGATACCATCAACATGCAGAGACTAACAACGATTCTCCTGTTCATTGAATCAGTTATGTTGCCATGAGCAGCAGCATCATGATTTTTTCATAATTCCAATTGTTTGTTAAAGTTAATAATTTGTGATATAATCACTTAATAGGCGGGAACGGCTATTACTCTGCCGCCGTCATCGTAAATGTCTTGACGGTGGTGAAGTTGGTTTGGTCAGGACTACTCTCTAATACAAGAACACCCCTGATATACTGGTTGTTGTAGATGTCGACAACCGCCTGTATGCGCTTGATCAAGTCGCTCTCCGAAACATAAGTGTATCTGATTGACTCTAACAGACTGGTCAGATCACTCGTGAAAGCCAAAAATACATCCTTATGATTCGTGGCCCACTCTAAACCATTCGGGTTATATCGGTAATAGACGAGTTCCGTTTTAATCTCTGTTTTTTCCTCAGTACAAGAAGTCAAGGCTACACTTGACATGGTCATGCAGGTAAAGGCAACTGCGGCCATCAGCCAAAAATATTTTTTCATTCGAAAATATTTATTGCGAAACACCCTCTACGAGGGTATCTCAAGTT
>ERZ809472.110-NODE-110-length-23065-cov-12.950500_pt1 | contig 23065 bp, 18 predicted proteins | sample MGYA00521274_ERZ809472 | MGnify/ENA primary metagenome ERZ809472 (study PRJEB31581, sample SAMEA3312791) | metagenome | study: EMG produced TPA metagenomics assembly of the PRJEB8939 data set (Metagenomic analyses of Rumen microbiomes reveals... | reverse complement strand
AAAATTATGGAATTGCTGAGAAAAATATTTAAGACCATCCATCGCTACTGGGTTCTACGTAATAGTGAGGCATACTTGAATTATCTGCGAAAATCTGGGTTCAAGATAGGCGACAACACCTATTTGCAAAGTCCAAAAACGTTTCGTATAGACCTTACTCGTCCGTCGCTTATCACGATAGGTTCGGATTGTTTCTTCAACGTTCGCAATAGTGTCATTGCCCATGATGTTGCTTCGAGAGTGTTCATCAAGAAGTATAATGACTATTTGCCAAGTGAGGGAAGAATCACCATAGGGAACAACGTAGTGTTTGGAAGTGACGTAACTGTGCTTAAAGGCGTTACCATTGGCAATAATTGCATTATAGGTTTAGGGTCTGTAGTAACAAGAGACATACCGTCAAATTCCGTGGCAATAGTGACACCTGCCAGAGTTATCTGCTCGGCTGACGAATACTATGAGAAACGAAAGAAGGAAGTTTTCACAGATTCTTTCGAGTAATATGTTATAGAAGGTTTATTAAAATTTTCCCTTGCCTCTAATGAGACACTCAACAAAACTTCTGTTAAATACTATCGCATCTTATGGTCGCATCATTGTGAACACTATTGTCACACTGATAAGCACCAGATTGGCGCTTAAGTACCTTGGTGTCGATGATTTCGGACTCTACAACTTGATTGCCGGGGTGGTGTTGATGTTGTCGTTCTTAAACAGTTCGCTAATGATTTCCTCACAACGCTACTTTTCTATTGCCATTGGAGAAGGGAATAAAGAAAGGTTGGGAAAATATTTCAATGCAAGTCTCGGAATACATATCATCGTCAGTGCTGTCATTGGCATATTCCTGCTTGCTATTTTATATCCATTATTCAATGGATTCCTTAATATACCAGCAGGAAAAGAACTGGTAGCAGTGAATATTTATCTTATTATGGTACTTTCTGCCATGGCGACAGTAGGCACCATTCCATATTCTGCCATTATAAATGCAAGAGAAGATCTTGTGACATTATCCTTTATCGACATCATCTATTGTATTGGAAAGCTTGTTGCGGCTGTCGCACTCATGTTTGTCAGCAAGTATTTGCTTGTCACATATTCTCTCATAATGTTGATGGCGGTGGTTGCAAAAATGCTGCTTGAAATAGGATGGTCTCGCAAGCAATATGCGGAAACAAGATTACAGAAGCGACAACTCTTCAACCGCAGCATTTGCAAAGAGATGTTAGGATTCGTTGGTTGGAACACTCTGGGCTCTATAGCAATGTTGTTTAGGAATCAAGGAGTGGCCATTGTACTCAACTTGTTCTTTGGTACAGTTGTAAATGCAGCATACGGAATAGCAAATCATGTAAATGCACTTGTTTTATCGTTTGCAGGAACGATAACGACAGTTTTTTCTCCCATGATAATTCAAGCCAAGGGGGCAGGAGATGTGAAAAAGATGCTTTCAACAGCCATACTAAGTTCCAAAATGTCCTTTCTGCTTTCTTCCGTTATGGCTTTACCTGTTCTAACGTATTTGGAAGAATTACTTGGACTCTGGCTGGAAGATGTACCCGACCATGGATATGTATTTTGCGAATTGACCATATTTTCATTTCTGATACAGCAACTTTACCCTGGCATCAACAGGGCCGTTTATGCTACGGGAAAAATCAAAGGCTATCAAATATCAATGACCATCATCCTTATATCCATCATTCCTGTTGGTGCATGGCTGTTTTCCATGGGTTATCCTCCCGCATCCATCCTTATCGTAATGATGATTTCCCAGACGCTTGTGATGCTGTCAACAGTATATTATGCCTGGAAATATTGCCATCTTCCAGCAATGGAATTTATGATTAGATCTGTAGTACTGCCAGTGGTGTCGTTCGCTTTTATACTGGTTGCTTTTATGTGGGCAAAACAGGCATTACCCTTTGAGGTCACCTTACCCTCAATGATATTCTTCTCTTGCATAATAGTACTCATATATCTTGCATTATATTTCATGCTGATACTGAATCGTGCTGAGCAGCAATCGATGATAAACTTAGTTTCCAATTTTAAAAGAAAAAGATAATGTTTAGACTTTTATTTTTTTTAAAGAATCTACCCATTCAACTTCTTCTTTGGATAATAAAAAGGGAGTTTCAGAAGAAAACGACCATGTTAGGCTCTGGCCATACCTTCGATAAGACATCAAGTGTCAATCTTACAATGGGATCCACGAAAGATGACATCATCTTACACGACCATTCTGAAGTATGGGGCCATATCACTTCCATCAATCATGGAAAGATTATTTTCTACGATTGGGCAAAACTAGGTTCGAGAAGTACAATAGAGGCCGTCAACCGCGTTGAGATAGGGAAGGATTGCGAAATATCTTTTGATGTGGTAATTACCGACAATAATGCTCACCCTGTCAATCCTTCAGACAGGAGGTATTACCATCACACACCTCACCACTCAGAGGAGCGCAGCCACAAATATTCTGCCAATGCACCTGTCATCATAGGTGAAAACGTCTGGATAGGTCAACGGGCACGAATTTGCAAGGGCGTGACCATTGGCGACAATGCCATTATTGCTGCCAATGCAGTAGTTACCCACGATGTTCCTGCCAATGCCATTGCTGCAGGTAATCCCGCAAAAATTGTGAAAACGGATATTGACAAAACAACAACACCAATTTTTCCTTTAGATAAGAATAGCACGAAATGAAAAAGGCTATTACATTCATCCTATATGTTACCATATTTTTCGCAATAGTGTTTGGCGGAACCGGTACCTTGAGAATAGGTCCGTTAAGCCTACGGCATATCTGTACCTTAACATTGTTTTTATATATTTGTTTTGGAGGCAAAAGAATTTCAGACTATTCTATCCGGAAGGTCTTTAGGTATTATATGGTCTATCTAACAATTTACACGCTTGCTAATACTTTTAATGGAGAGATACTGTCGCATCATTTTATTCAGTCACTCTTCACCTACCACTTGCCATGCCTCGGCATCTTGCTTTCATTCCCACGTATGATACGCGACAAGAAGCAATTGTCGCTTGTGACGTATGCTATCATAGCTGTCTATCTGGTTAATGCAGTCTTGACGGTATTTCAGTATAATGGAGACCCTGTGGCTTGGGAAACAGGCCGAATGATTGCCGAAATTAAAGATGACCACCAGGAGGCCATAGATGCTATCGCTGAGAAATCGGACAATCTGTTCGGCTACTCCATCGCTTCAGGAATCATTGGATTTGTTGTGACCAACGGCTATATCATTGCTACTTTTTCCCCTTTGCTGTTAATACATTTTTTTACCAAACGTCGTCTCCTATGGATTGTTGATATTTTATTAGCAGCATTAGCAGTATATGCCTCATTTGCCACGCAACAGCGAACAGCCTTTTTCCTCGTTTTGTTATATATGGCTTTCCTTTTGGCACTACGTTCTAATTTATTCATAAAAACAGTTGTACTTTGCTCATTTCTATACCTGTTGGCAAATGGTAGCCAATTTTTTGATACAGAATCCTTGGGAAGAATCCAAGAAGTGGAAACTGGCTTAGGTAATCGCGAGGATCAGGTAGATGGTTTTGTGAATTTCCTGTGTTCTCCCTATATGATATTTGGAGGTTCAAACGCTTATGAAGTCAATTTCGGCATGGCACAACACAATTCTCTCTTGTCTGCATGGGTTTTGGGCGGAATATTCACTTTCATCTGTTTTGCTGTTTTTTATTTTTATTTGGTAAAGAAAGTCATCATGGAATTCTTCGTGTCGCTGAAAAAAACATCATATCATAGTTATACTATTGCATACAGTGCCGCAAGTGGCATCTTCCTGTTTTACTCTTTATTCCATTCTGCCGGTGTGCAGAATGGCTCTCCGATGTTCTGGATTGCGTTCACGCTGTTACTCATTTCAGTTAATATAGAAAAGAAAAGTAATTATGCTTAATAAAATTGTTAGATTCTATTGGCGCTTTATAGCATCACCAGAGACTTATGCCCGACACATTGGAGTTACAATTGGAAAAAAATGCTTTATTTCCACTCGAGAGTGGAGTAACGAACCTTACTTGATAATTATTGGCAATAATGTGCAGGTTACTCGTGGTGTATCAATACATACACATGGGGGAGGCCATTCTATTAGGAAAGAGCATCCAAATTTTGATGTTTTTGGAAAAGTCACAATAGAAGATTGGGCATATATAGGTGCTTATTCTCAGATTATGCCAGGTGTCACCATCGGTGAAGGAGCATTGGTGGCTGCTGGCAGTGTGGTGACTAAATCCGTTGCACCTCACACAGTTGTCGGCGGCAACCCTGCTCGTTATATCTGCACCACAGAGGAATATTACGAGAGAAATAAAAAGTACGACGTAGGTACAAAAGGACTCAGCAACTGGGAGAAGAAAAGAGTACTACTCAGCCTTCCAGAGGAGAAATTCGTCAGAAAATGACTACAGATATGAAACAATGGAAGGAATATTACGATGCTGATGTCCGCCGATACGGGAAATCGGGGGCATCGATTCTGAAATTTCAGAAGTACTTGCGCAAGGCTCACTTCTGCAAGAACAGGATTTTGTGGATGTACTACAAGTGGCGAATCAAACAGTACAGAATGAAATATGGCCTGGAAATAAAGCCTGAGGGTGACATTGGCCGAGGGCTGTACATTGGTCATGCGTTTAACATCAATATCCATCCTAAGGCTGTCATTGGCGAGAACTTCAGCATCCACAAGGGTGCAGTCATTGGTCAGCAAAACCGGGGAAAGCGAAAAGGCGCACCTAAGATAGGCAATCGAGTATGGGTGGGAATCAATGCGGTAGTAGTGGGCAACATTACGATAGGCGACGATGTACTGATAGCCCCGCTGACCCATGTCAACTGCGATGTGCCGAGCCACAGCGTTGTGTATGGCAACCCATGCATCATCAAGCATCGCGACAATGCCACTGAAGGATATATCACCAACCAGGTATGAAAAAGATTCTTTGTCTGATTGACCGCCTCAGCTTTGGCGGTGCGGAACGCCAACTCATCGGACTTGCCATACTGCTAAAGCAGAAAGGGTATGACGTGGAGATGGCGACCTACCATGATTTCGACTTCGACACGAAAGTCATTGAGACGAAGATTATCCCGTTACATCGCATTAGCCAGAAAAGTAATCCGATCTCAAAGCTTTTGGCCGTGCGGAAGTTGATAAACAAGCAGCAGTATGATGTGGTGATAGCTTATAAATCTGGTGTAACCATGTTGGCTTGTATTCTGAAGATGTTTGGAGGAAAGTTCCGTTTGATTGTCTCAGAGAGAAATACCACACAAGCATTGACACACAGGGAGAGGCTGAAATTCTGGTTATACAGCTATGCAGATGTCATCATACCCAACTCATATACGCAAGAAGAGTTCATCAAAGGGCATTATCCCTCGCTGAACAAAAAGACATTCACGATTACGAATTTTACTAACACAACGTGTTTTACTCCCTGTGATGATACAAAGGCCAATAGTAAGCTGCAAATCTTAACTGTGGCACGTTTGGCAACTCAGAAAAATGTCATCCGATATATTGAAGCAGTAAAAAAGGTAAGAGATACTGGAGTGAACGTTGTCTTCCATTGGTATGGCAATGTGCAGATCCAGCAGGATGACTATGCCCTTCAATGCAAGAAAAGAGTAAAGGAATTAGGGTTGGCAGACGTGTTCGAATTTCATCCTGCAACAAGCGACATCCTTTCTGAATATCAGAAATGTGACATTTTTTGCCTACCGTCACTTTATGAGGGCTATCCCAACGTGGTGTGCGAGGCCATGAGCTGTGGCAAACCTGTGCTATGCAGCCGCGTTTGTGACAATCCTTACATCGTGGAAGATGGAGGAAATGGAATGATGTTCAATCCCCTGGACGAAGAAGATATAGCACAGTCTATCATCAAGATGTGCAAGTTGTCAGAAGAGCAGCGAGCTTCGATGGGTAGACGTAGCCGTAAGATAGCTGAAGAAAAATTCTCTGTCGAAACGTTTGTAAACCAATATATCAATCTAATTGAAGCATAGACCTCTATGGAAAAGATAAAGATACTAATGGTATTAGGCACTACGCGCAGGGAAGGAGTACAGGCGTTTCTGCTAAACTTGCTCACAAATATTGACCGTGACAAGTATCAAGTGGATTTGGCTGTGAATCTCGACATCAAGGATGGCGGAATCAGCGACGAGGTGCGTCAAATGGGTAGCGAAATATATTTCTGGCCATACTTCAAGGTGTATAATTACGCTCAGTTTGTGCGTTTCTGGAGAGACTTCTTGTCAAAACACCATTTTGACATTGTTCACGGACACTCCACGAACTCGGCAGCTGTATACCTAAAGGTGGCCAAGGAAATGGGATGCGCAACCATAGCACACAGCCATAGTGCGGGCTACCGCGGAAACAGATTGCAGCAGTGGGTGAAAAGTATTTACGCCAAACGAGTCGGAAAAGTTGCCGACTACTGGTTCGCTTGTTCTGACAAGGCGGCTGAGAGGCTGTTTGGCAATGCCTATATCAACTACCCCCACTATTATTACATTCCGAATGCCATCAATGCGGATAAATACCTGTATGACCCAGATAGAGCCAGAGAAATAAGGAAACAGTTGGGAATCGGCGAGAACGAGTTCCTTTGCGGTCATGTAGGATCATTCTCTGCTCCTAAGAACCATTCGTTCCTCTTAGATGTTTTTTACGAAGTGCTTAAAATCAAACCTAACGCAAGGCTGCTATGCTGCGGTGCCGGTGCGTTAATGAAACAGGTGAAGGAAAAGGCTACGGCTTTGGGAATAGCAGAAAAAGTTTTGTTCCCAGGAGTGGTCAAGAACTGCAATGAATATTTGATGGCAATGGATGCGTTAGTTTTCCCGTCACTATTTGAAGGGTTTCCTATCACCGTAATAGAAGCTGAAGCTACCGGGCTACCCGTTGTTATGAGCGATGTCATAACACAAGAGGTGGACTTAACAGCACTAATTCACCGTCACTCCCTCTCAGACTCACCCCAGGTTTGGGCCCACACTATCTGTGAGTCGAAAGATATAGACCGACGCTCGCAAAACCGTTTCATAGCGGAGTCGAAATATAACATGCGAACAAGCATTAAAATGATAACAAACATATACCAGGAAATGCTCAAAAAACGAAATGATTTATGAAAGTTCCACTTGCCGTATGTGTTCCTGCGCGTGTTGTTTAAAAAATAAAAATTGAAGAATGAGGATATGAAGCTACTGATGATAGTCAACGAGGACCGTTTTTTCCTTTCGCATAGGAAGGAGATAGCCTTGGCCGCCCAGAGAGCCGGGTGGGATGTCACTGTGGTGTGTAAGGACACGGGACGGCGGGATGAAGTGCTGGCTCTGGGACTGAAGATCTTGGAGCTGCCCATCAATCCCACAGGGATGAACCTGACACAAGAGCTGAGGACTTGGTGGTTCCTATATACCTTATATAAAAAGAACAGGGAGGCCGTCATCCATCACGTAGGGCTGAAAAACATCCTGTGGGGAGGTCTTGCAGCCAAGATGGCCCGTGTCCACGGTGTGGTGAATGCTGTCAGCGGCCTTGGAGCCATCTTCTCTGGCAACAAGATGGGATTGATGGCAAAGGGTATTTTGGCATTCATGCGTTTCTCAAACAAACGTAAGCGGGTGAAGGTAATCTTCCAAAACCAAGAGGATAAAACCTTGTTCCTGCAGCGTGGTGTCATCGATGAAAGTCAGTCAGAGTTTATCAAAGGTTCTGGTGTTGATTTGAATGTTTTCAAGTACGTACCTGAACCAGATAGCGAAACATTAAAAGTGGTTTTCTCTGCCAGAATGGTCAGAGAGAAGGGCGTCATAGAGGTAATAAAGGCTGCAGAGATACTACGTAAAGAGTATGAGGGACGAATAGTGTTCTGGCTCTGCGGGCGACTGGCAGTGAATGTTGACGCCATATCGCGAGAGGAGTTGGATGCGCGATGTGACGGAAAATATATCAAGTGGTTGGATTTCCAGAAGGACATGAAGTCTGTATTGGAGCAATGTCACATCATGGCGTTCCCAAGCTACTACCGTGAGGGCGTTCCGAAGTCGCTGATTGATGCCTGTGCCGTGGGCAGACCTATTGTCACAACCAACTCTATCGGGTGCAAGGACGTTGTGGATGACGGTGTCAACGGATTCCTGATTCCAGTCAAAGACAGTGAGGCCCTGGCAAAGAAACTTCGGATTTTATTCGAAGATAAAGAATTACGCGTCAGAATGGGCAAGGCTGCAAGAGAGAAAGCAGAGCGGGAGTTCTCGATAGAGGAAGTAATAGAGAAGCATCTGGAAATATATAATAAAATCTGGCAACAATGAGCATGACATTGAAACTAACAATTATGTCATTGCTATCATTGGTAGTAACGACTATCGTCTTTCCATTCGTGTTACGTTATGCAAGGCGTCACAAGATTGTGGATAATCCAGATGCGCGCAAACTCCACCGACTGCCTGTTCCCGTTATGGGAGGCGTAGCTGTATATGCAGGGATTCTTGCGGGATGCCTTGCCATGTTCTTTCTTGTCTCCGGAGCAAGCATAAGTTGGAGCATCATGGCAATGACCGTCATGTTGGTTTTAGGCGTATGGGATGACATCAAGAACTTGCCCGCTGTTTTTCGCCTCATCGTGCAGTTTGGCATTGTGGGTGCCTATATAGAGTTTACAGGACATTACATTAGCAATTTCTACGGCCTTTTCGGTATTCATGAGATAAGCTTTTGGGTGGGTATTCCTCTATCGTTGGTGGCGGGAGTCGGTACTATCAATGCCATTAATATGATTGACGGAGTTGATGGCTACTCATCGGGGTATGGTATCATGGCATGTGCCAGTTTTGCTACAGTTTTCATAGCGGTTAACCAGTCTGTGTGGTCGTGTCTGGCAGTCATTGTGGCAGCAGCACTGATACCTTTTTTCATGCACAATGTGTTTGGGAGAAAGTCAAAGATGTTTATTGGCGACGGTGGTACGATGATGTTAGGTTTTCTGATGACCATTTTTATGTTAGGAGACTTTTCACCTCATCTTGGTTCGCAGTTGGAGGCTCATGGCATTGGTGTGATAGCTATGACATGGGCGATACTATGTATTCCTATTTTTGACACCCTTCGTGTGATGACGGCACGAATGATAAGGGGGTGTTCTCCATTCAAGCCGGATAAATCACATCTGCACCACTTGTTCATCGATATGGGCTTCTCGCATCTTGGGGCAGCATTATCTATACTTTTTATGAACTTCACTGTTATACTTGTATGGTTATTGCTTTGGCAAAATGGTGCATCAATCAACACGCAAACAATAGTAGTGGTGCTGATGGGAGTTTCTGTGACGTTCGGTTTTTATAAACTGATGAGATGGCAGCAGCACAGTGGGCCTATAGGCGATGAGGGGTGTCCGCAAGGCACGTCCCTGTGGCATACATTCTGTCGTATTGGGAGGTGGAGCCACATGGAGGAAGGAGTTATATGGCGTAATCTGCAAAAAATAGTGGATGACCTCTGGTTCTGGTGAGCTTCGAGGAATTTAAATTGAGAGAGAATATTAGAGACCGCGAACGACGCATGCCTTGCTATCGCCAACGGAATATCGCCGACAGTAATCGTCACAGCCCTGTCGTTTGGCGAGAATTTTCTTTGTAATAACGATTGCTGATTTGAATAGGAAAGGGTGTTTATGTGCCACCTACCTCATAGTTACTTATCTATTTTAGCCGCACGGCGGCTTTAGGATAAAGATAAACTCAACGGAGGGCGGCGCTGTCGCACGATTTTCTTAAAATATCATAAGATCCCGAGGGGAAGACACTCCCTTCGGGATTTTTGCGGAAATTTGCAATATGAAGAAAAGAAAATCACATAAAGACTCGCGCCCCTCGAACAAACAGAGGCAGTAGGAAAGATACAGACCCCAGCCCCTCACACCCCGCCCCTTAGAGGAGTGGAGAGTGGCTGGCGCAGAAATCTCCTAAAATATCACAAAAGATTCCCTGTACTCACCTGAGTATGGGGATTTTTTCGTATCTTCGCAGCAAATATGGACTACTCACATCCATACTTTCACATTCCGAGGTTCGTTTTACCCCCTAAAAAAGTGGATGCTGGTGGTAATTTCTCGACGGTCATATCTCTCCTGCAAGCGATAACAGCAATCATTATCGGATTACATTCGTGTATTTCCTTCAAGGAGAACTGCATTGGTTAGCCGTTTCCGTATTGTCAAAACGATTGCTGATTTGTTTCAGTGTAGGGTAATTATTTGCTTATCTGTTCAAAAAAAACTACTTATTTGTTTATCTTTCTTGCATGAATGAATAATTCTGAGTACCTTTGCAACCTAATAAAACACACGCGACTATATAGCGGTGAAGGGAATGACCTTTAGAAAAGGTCTGATATGAGCACATTGTCTAATGTGACAACTCGAAGAGGCGAGACAAATCCTCCCAGCGTCAGGTTTGCCCCTGATGCCTTCCCCGAAACGAAAAGTTCAAAGACAGGGGTGTCGGTAAAATATGTCCCCGCCCCAGACAAGCGTTGGTATGTATTCCGCGCCTCCTACGGGCGGGAGGACAAGGCGTCTGACTACCTTGTGGATGACGGCACCTATACATACATTGCCAAGAGGATAGCAGAGAAGATTGTGGGAGGAAAGCGCAAAAGGTATCTGCAAACCCTCATACCCAATCTGTTGTTTGCCTATACCACAGCGGAGAAGGCTGAAGAATATGTCAACAACACACCAGCTATTTCTTATTTGAGTTATTACTATAATCACTTTAAACTGGATGACAACGGGAAGAATCCCCCATTGACGGTTTCCGATGAAGAGATGAACCGCTTCGTTCTTGCCACCTGTAACATGAACAAGCATTTGTTGTTTGTGCAGCCATCGCAGTGTCATTATAAGGGTGGTGAACAGGTCAGGATCATCGACGGCCCCTTTGCCGGTGTTGAGGGAAGGGTGGCCCGGGTGGCCGGTCAGCAGAGAGTGGTTATCTCTTTGTCAGGCATCGGCCTCATTTCAACGGCATATATACCAACAGCCTTTCTAAGGCCTATTAGTAGCGAGGGCCAAGTTTAGAAGCTTGGAATTTTACAGGATGGTGAAAGAACTGACTATAAAGGATATTGAAACGATAGTCCACCGTGACGAGAACCGCGTGATGGAGGCGAAAGAGACGACAGGCGAGCTGGTGAAGGGCATGCAGTCGGGCTGCGCGTTCCTGAACACGGATGGCGGCTGGCTATTCTTTGGCATTCATCCCACGAAGTTGACGATACAGGGGCAGGACGTGGCTGACAGGACTAGGCAGGAGATCGCGTGGGAGATGCGGAAGTTCGCGCCTGCCATCGACCTGGCTGCACAGTATATCCCTGTGCCGGGCAGAGAGGGGAAGATGGTGATTGCCATCTATTTCCCAGCGCCTATCTACGACCGCACACCTTATACCTACGACGGAAAGCCGTACTACAAAGTGGAAAACACGACCATGCCCATGCCTCGCGAGATGTTTGACGAGCGCATCAGACTGAGCAACCCAAAGAAGTTTAGTTGGGAGCTGACGGCTTGTGAGGGAGCTACGCTGCGGGACATCGACAACAAGACGCTGGTGGCAGCCATCAATAAGGGCATCAACAAGGGCAGAATTCCGGCCAGTGCTGCTGCGGCCAGATCGACCGTGGAGCGGCTGCGTCCGTTTAACGTACTGACGGGCAAGGACGGTGTGACTAACGGTGCTGTGGCACTGTTTGGCAAGGAGCCTGTGCGGTTCTTTTCGCACTGCAAGATTAAGCTGGCGAGGTTTGAAGGGAAGAAAATGGACAAGTTCAGAGACCAGATAGTGGTGGAGGCGAACTTGTTTCAGCAGTTAGAGGCCATCGTGGACTTCTGCCGCAAGCACATGTTCATGTCGGGTGACCAGGACGACTTTGACAGCAAGAACGAACTGACGGTACCGCTGAAGGTGGTGCGCGAGGCTGCGCTGAACCTGCTGGCGCACAGGACATGGTGGAACGAGGCGCGAGTGCCGAGTGTGAATATCTTTGACGACAGGGTGGAGTTTATGAATCCCGGGGCGTTTCCTCCCGGCACTGAGCCCAAGGACTTTCTGAAACGCCCGCACTCTGAGCCCGTAAATGAGAAGATTGCCACTGCGCTGTTTAAGGGCGGCGAGATGGAGGGATGGGGCAGAGGTATTCCCGACATCTATGACCTTTGCAAGGCAGCTGGTATGCCCGAGCCTGAGTTTGACTTTGTGCCGAACTTCGTGTGTCTGACGATTTGGTTCAAGGCTCCGATTACTCCGTATGTAAATGGGTATGTAAATGGCGAATTAAATGGCGAATTAAATGGCGAATTAAATGGTCAATTAAATTCGTCTCAAAAGGCGACTCTGAAGTTCATAATTGAGCATGAAGGATGTACTGCTTCAGGGATTTCCGAAAAGACAAAGATACCATTCAGTACTATTGATAAACATATACGCGTGTTGTTGAAAGTCGGTGTAATTGAGCGTCATGGTAGCAAGAAAACCGGTGGGTATTATCCGATAGTGAAGAAGTGAGCCAGTTTACTTAAATATGTCAAGCATCGGCCTCATTTCAACAGCATATATACCAACCGCCTTTCTAAGCCACAAATCCCGAATTTAACTATGTCATCATTTAACCATGCTATATTTGAAACGAATTTGAATAATTATTATAATTTTGCCCACGAATTTAAATAATTATTATAAAAATTTGTGGATTAAATTATTCAAATTATGGTAATTCGTTTCCAAATAGATGTTTAGCCATATAATATGGTTATAAACGGAATTTTCGGTTCTAAGGCGTATTGATACAGACTGAACAATGCAAATACGAATAAAGAACAACCATCAAACCAATAGGCTCATTCAGTTATTCATCATCGCGGTGGACTTCGCGGTGCTGTGTGTCCTTCTCTATTTTGTGACCGATGCCATTCCTAAGTCTGGAAGTTGGGACGAAGGGAAGGGGCGTACGTTCTGGATGGTATGCACTTTTGCCTTCATTGTTGCTGAGTATCTCTTCCCCTCCGTCATTCATGAGCGTGTGGTGGGTGCTAATGACATACTGCGCCGCAGCACGATGCTTGTTGCGACGCATACCTTGCTATCCTACCTGCTGCTGCGTGCCATTCACTTCATGTCACGATTTGGCTGGCAACTGTTTGCCATGGGGCTTGTCATGCTGGTCTGCATCATTCTGTTGCGCTTCGTAGAGCGATGGTTGGTGAAGAAACTCAGGCAGTCGGGCTACAACACACGTAGTGTCACGCTTGTTGGCGAGGACAAAGAACTGCTGTGTCTATACAACAAACTCCAGAGCAACCCTACTTATGGTTACAGGGTTCGCAGCATTTACGGCGACATCGAGGGGCTGACCCCAGACGGCAGCATCAGGGATTTTGAAGCACTGCTGTCCCGATCGGAGGATTTGCAGTTGGGCGATGAGGTTTACCTTTGTGTACCTCGCAATGAGCGTGCGTTGATTGAACAGACAGTCCGTCTGTGTGACCACCGCATGGCCAAGTTCTATTATTTGCCAACTGCAGAAGAGAAACTGAACCTGCAGCCAATCCTCATTGATGACATCAGCGTCATGACCACATACACCAGTCCGCTGGAAGAACCGTTGAACAGATTGTTTAAACGCTTATTTGATATCGTTTTCTCAATCCTGTGCCTGATACCCACAGTACTGCTGTTGCCGTTAATCGCGATGACGATAAAACGGCAAAGTCCCGGACCTGTATTCTTCCGCCAGCGACGTACCGGAATCGACGGCCACGAGTTCTATTGCTATAAGTTCCGCTCCATGCACGTCAATGCCGATGCCGACCGTCTGCAGGCCACCAATGACGACCCGCGCAAGTTCCCCTTTGGTGATTTCATGCGTAAGACCAACATTGACGAGCTGCCGCAGTTCTGGAACGTGTTGCGCGGCGACATGAGCATCGTGGGGCCGCGACCTCACATGCTGGCCCATACGGAACAATACGACAAACTGATAGACAAGTATATGGTGCGCCACTTCGTCAAGCCCGGCATCACCGGCTGGGCCCAGGTGACGGGCTTCCGAGGCGAGACCCGTGAACTTTGGCAGATGGAGGGGCGTGTGGAGCGCGACATCTGGTACATCCAGCACTGGAGCCTATGGCTCGACCTGCGCATCATTTGGATGACGGCCAAGACCATTTTCATAAGAGATGAAAAGGCATATTGATAGTGAATAGTCATGAATAATAATGAAGATATATGAAACTATACGCAAGTGAGGATGCGCACTATCAAAAAAGAAAATATGGAACGTTTTTTCAACACAGCAGGACCTAACCGTCCGGAAGAGCAATACACCATCGACCCGTTAAGCCGGTTCGATCTTGACGATATGCTGATGCTCATTCGTCAAAAAAAATATTTCGTGCTCCATGCACCCCGGCAGACGGGAAAGACATCATGTATGTTGGCTTTGCGTGACCTGTTGAACAAGCAGGGGGAGTATATCGCCGTATATGCCAACGTGGAGGGAGGACAGGCATCAAGGAACAATGTGCGGAGTGTCGTGAAATCAACCGTCGATACACTCGCAGAGCAAGTGAGACTTGTCGTCAGAGACGATACGGCCAAGAAGGTCAGGGACAGCGTGCAGGACGAGGGTGAGGACTCCATGCTCTCCACATTCCTTAGAAGACTATCTGAGGAATTGCCTAAGCCTCTTGTACTATTGATTGACGAGATAGACGCTTTAGTGGGCGATTCACTGGTAAGCATCTTACGACAGATACGCTCCGGCTACGCCGACCGTCCTGCGGCGTTTCCCAACAGTATTGTGCTGTGTGGCGTGCGCGATGTGCGCGACTATCGCATCGTGCTCTCCAACCAAGACATAATAACTGGCGGTTCGGCATTCAACATCAAGGCAAAATCACTACGACTGGGTAACTTTACACCAGAGGAAGTCCGACAACTTTACCAACAGCATACAGACGACACGGGGCAGGAGTTCGACGAGGCTTGCTTCCCTATGATATGGGAGGCCACCGAGGGGCAGCCATGGCTGGTCAACGCTTTGGGCAACGAATTGACTTACGAGATGAAGGAGAACCGCGACCGTTCCGTGCGCATCATCCCAGAGATGATATACCGTGCGCAAGAGCAGATCATCTATCGCAGAGACACGCACATTGACATACTGATCGACAAACTGAAGGAGCCGCGTGTGAAGCGGGTCATCGAGCCGATATTGGCCAACAGCGAGGAAGTTGACGAAAATGCCATGTCGGATGAGGACATACTGTATGTCAAGGATATGGGCCTTGTGGTCAAGGAGCGTGGAAAGCCAATCCGTATTTCGAATGCCATCTATCGCGAGATTATTCCACGTGAACTGACCTCCAGTACCCAACAGCGGCTGTTACAACAGCCTCAGTGGTACCAAAACCCCGACAACAGTATCAACATGGGGAAACTGTTGCTTGACTTCCAGCAGTTCTTCCGCCAGAATGCCGATTCATGGATAGAGAGGTTTGACTATGCTGAAGCAGGCCCGCAGCTTTTGTTACAGGCTTTCCTCCAGCGTATAGTAAACGGTGGTGGATATATTGACCGGGAGTATGGTCTTGGTCGCAAACGTACCGACTTGCTTATCCGCAAGCCATTGACAGACGGCTATGGAGGACCCGTTCAGCGTGTCGTGCTTGAATTGAAAATCAAGCGAGGTTCTCTACAGACAGTCATTGAAGACGGTCTGCGCCAGACTTTTGAGTATATGGATAGCGTTGGGAGTGTAGATGAAGGACACTTGATCATCTTCGACCGCTCAAAAAACAAAACCTGGGAGGAGCGCATCTGGCACGAGTCTCGCCAGTATCATGACAGAAACATAATAGTGTGGGGTATGTAAGCATCGTTTATGAAAAAACAAGCAAACAAAACACTACGACTGCCAGATATGCAAGGCCGCAGAACAGACCATATACAGAAGGGTTTGAACATGATTCACATGAGTGATGGTAAGACCAAGAAGGTCATAATGTTAAATTTACGATAAATACAACTACAGTAGGCCGAATATCAAATAATGAGAGAAAATATAAAAACAATCATATTGGCAAATGCTTCGATAAGGAGTGGTAATAAAGGATGTGTAGCTCTCTGCTATTCAGTCCTTTACCTTGTTGATGATATTCTTTCCCAGAGGGGCATCGGTTATCGGCTTTATCTGACTGATAGCAATGAGATACCAGGAAAGCATTCTATCTGCATCAGCGGCAAGACTATTCAGTACGAGAGTATCGGCTACCCCATGCCCCGATCATGGAAGGAACTAATAAAATACATTGTAAAGTTCAGAAAAAACTATAGGTTCTACAAAATCTTCAAACAGGCTGATTACATCATGGACATCGGCCAGGGCGACAGCTTTGCAGACATCTATGGTGCTTACCGATTTAACAAGATTGACCGCATACATCGGGTTGCTCGCTTCTTATCAAAGTCATACATTCTTCTGCCACAGACCATCGGCCCGTTTACAAATCCCGCCGTCAGGGGAAAAGCAATCAAATCAATAACGGGAGCATCTCTCGTCATGACCAGAGACGGTCAAAGTCTTGACTATGTGAAAGAACTGGCAGGCAACAAGGCTCATGTAAAAGAATTCATTGATGTTGCCTTTTTCCTGCCATACACAAAGATGGACTTTGACAACAACTTTGTCCATGTTGGGGTAAACATCTCCGGTCTTTTGTGGAATGGAGGATATACACGCGACAATCAGTTCGGACTGAAAACAGACTATCAGCAAGCCATGAGAAAAATGCTGGCTTGGTTTTTATCCAAAGAGAATGTGAAACTCCATCTCATCTCCCATGTGGCAATGGGAGAAAGGGAATTAGAAAACGACTATGAAGTGGCCTTTGACCTGTGGCAGAGCATGCATCATGACAGATTAGTGCTATCCCCTCTATTCTTTTCGCCTATTGAAGCTAAAAGCTATATCGCAGGCATGGACTTCTTCATGGGGGCCCGTATGCACGCCACGATAGCAGCTTTCTCTGCCGGTGTTCCCGTAGTCCCAATGGCGTATAGCCGCAAATTCAACGGGTTGTTTATTAACACACTCTCCTACTCCCATCTCATTGATCTAAAAGAGGATGATGAAAACACTATTCTAACTAAGGTTGAAGGAGGATTCTCCAATCGCGACAGCCTTCAGCAGGAGATAGCCGACCGAATGAGCACAACGGTTGCCGCACAAAAAGAAAAACTTATCAACGAACTCAATTATCAATTAGCAATTAGCAATTAGCGATTGCGAAAGAACTTTTATGGGAAGTAGTCAGAAAATTGTAAGCGGAGTCCTGTGGTCCACATTGTTCAATATTGTCAATGCGGTTTATAATTTCGTGGCAGTCCCTATACTCATTGGGTATTTCGGAAAGAGTCAGTATGGTCTGATAGGACTGGCCATGAGCATCAATGTGTATATGCGATTGATGGACATGGGATTCAATTCCACCAACGTCAGGTTTTTCTCCACTTGGTTGGCAGAGCACAACCATGACAGGTTACGCAAGGCATTCCAGACCAGTTTGTCATTCTATGGCTTTATAGGTCTTTTAAATGGGCTTATATTGATTGGCGTCTCGTTCTTTTCCGAAAGTATATTCAATGTTACCCCAGAGCAGGATGTCATACTGAAACACTTGTTCTATATACTTGCTGTGGTCGCCTTCTGCAACTGGTTCTCATCATGTTTTGACCAGCTTATCAAATCTACGGAAAATGTTGCATGGATTCAACGTCGGCAGATGATTCCCAAAGCCTTGCAGATATTAGTACTTGCTGCAACAGTATTAATAGGACTGAGCATTGAGACATATTATGTTCTGACCTGCCTTGCGACATTGTCTATTATTCCATTATCAATAGGAAAGATTCGGAAAGAAACGCCATTTGTTAGTTTTATTCCAGGATTGCATTGGCCTACCTTCAAAGAAATGCTCCCATACAGTCTGAATATCTTTTCTTTCAGTTTGTTCCAATTTTCATTCTATAACCTGCGTCCAGTATTCCTCGGAATGCAAGGTTCTATTGAATCGGTAGCAGATTTCCGCATTCTCAATGGAATCATTGGAGTCATTCACATCATGGTCAGTTCATTTCTTCCTGTGTTGTTACCCTCTACTGCCAAAATTGTTGCCCGTAAAGATAAGCAGGCATACTACAAAGTGGCATACGATGGAACAAAATATTTATCCATTGTTCTGTGCTTTTGCACCTTTGGCTTGATGGCAGTTGGTCCCGACACCCTGTCATTATATGTAGGTGAAGATTATCTTTACTTGATACCTTGGTTCAATTTGTGGCTCATCTGTAATCTTGTTTCTCATAATCAGGCCATATCCAGCCTTATTTTGGCAGGCAGTGATATACGAGCAAATACATATAGCAGTATTGTTGCTTCTGTATTAGGACTCATTTCCTCGTGGTTCCTCATACCTCAATACCAAGTGGGTGGTGTGGTTATTGGGTTTGCCGTCTACGGCTCTGTACAGATGCTCTTCTATTATCTATATTACTGGCCTCGAAAGATGAATATAAGTTCTTGGAGAGTTCTTTCCTATTCAATAGGCCCCTATATCTTAATGGGAGGAATAGGATATTACGTATGCCAATTACTTCCAGACTGCGGAGACCATTGGCTGAATTTCTTCTGTTATGGCATAACGTTCTCAGTGATATATCTGTTTGCGACGATGCTATTGTCCACAAAAGGAGACAGGGAATTCTATCTTAGCATTTTAAAAAGACGTCGCAAATAAATCAAAAAGAAATAAGGAATGAAAATTATTGCAATCATAGTAACGCTGGTGTGTTGCGGCCTGATGTTCTCCGTTAAACGAGAATGGAAGGCGGCTTTGCTCGTCATGGGAGCTATGACACTGACGCTGGTGGATATACCTGGTATTCCTTTGCACAAGGCAAACCTCTTGCTACAAGTGTCTTTCCTACTGTCAGAATGGAATCAATTGCAACAATATGCCAATAGGTTGTGGCGTATGCCTTATCTTGTGGGGTTTCTTCTTCTGGTTAGCATATCTGAACTGTTGGCTGCATTGACCAGCCAATACACAAGCTTACCACATACTATAAAGTCAGAACTTCTGTTCAAGTATTTTGCCCTTGCCTATGCCTTCTGGGCTGTTAAGAATGAAAAGTCGTTGAAGCCTGTATTGCAAGTTTCACTGTGTTGCCTGATTGTACTGACTTTCTTTGCCGTGCTCAATTACATGGATAGGAGTGCCATGTTTGTCAATGCTGTGAGCGAAGGCAAGACAATTGCAACACGTGAAGGTGTCGCTCTGGGTGACATTTTTACGGAAAGTGCCCGGTTCAGAGTGCAGTCCATGTTTTTGTTTCCTTTCGACTATGGCTATATGTGTGCTGCCATGTTAATCCTTCATTTGCATGGATGGCACCGACACTTAGAAAGCAAAAGGGAGTTTGTAATAGCCTTGGTATGTTGTTCATTCGGCATATTGATATGTGGTTGTCGCATCGTATGGGTGAGTGCTATTTTTTCAATAGTCTGTTACTCAATGTGGGTTTTCCGACTAAACAGAAATGTGATGTATGGCATGATTGCTGTGATTCTTATGATCACATCATATAACACCGTTCCTGCCGTTGAAGATAAAGTCAACAAGGTGACTGATGCTTTTGTTGAAGATAGCGAAACGAAAGGGAGTTCAATACAAATGCGAATAATCCAATACGCATCTGTGCTTATCCGCATAGAAGGAAATGAATGGTTAGGATTGGGGAAAGGATATTGGGGGCATATATACGCTGAGGATCGAGCGTCTGTCAGTGATATTCTTGGTGTAGAAAGTGTGATTCTGTCGTATCTGCTTGAACGGGGCATCATAGGGCTTGTTTTATGGACAACTTCTTATACGATCATTTTCCTCTATTTTTGGAGGAATCGTAAAAAAAGAAAGAAACTAACAGGCTTGGGAGTTTCTATCCTTACTTTGTACCTGTTTTTCTCAATTGGTACGGGAGAGTTAGGGTCTGTTTATCCAACGATGCTTCTGCTTGGCATGACCATGAAGATGATAGAACGTAAACAGCGAAGGAAGAGCCTGTATGTCGTATTGCTGAGGATTTTGAAGTCAAAGAAACTATATTCGAAACAAATTATCCTCGAAAAAGAAAATAGCCAAGCCGTATAACCATGCGTGACCACGGAGTTTCCATAGCAAAAGGAATAGCTATCATACTGATGGTACTAGCACATACAAGATTCTCTCAATACGGGGGATTCTATATCAATATGTTCCACATGCCCCTTTTTTTCTTTATGAGTGGATATTGTTTTAAAGAAAGATATCTCGATGATTCTCTTCCTTACATGAAAAGAAGGGTGACTGGCATATACTGGCCATATCTCAAATGGTCTCTGTTCTTCCTACTTATTCACAATTTATGCTTTTACGCTAATATTTACAGCGATGAATATGGATTTCGTGGCACGACATCAACTCTTTATACTCCCTCGGATTTTCTTCAACATGCCATTTCCATCGTAGCAAAGATGCAGGGACATGAACAATTATTGGGAGGATTCTGGTTCTTGAAATCCCTTTTTGTGGGTTCTTTCATCTTTTATGTGACTCGAAGATTTGTTCGTTCTCCTTACATATCAACACCCCTTCTCCTGGTTCTCACCGTTTTTCTATCCTTCATGAATTGGGAAATACCATATTTTGCCATAGGTGCTCGTGAAACATTAGGAGCCCTTTTCCTTATGGTTGGTCATGTATATAAGACATATAACTTTAACTTACATCATAACAATTGTTTTGTAGCTTTCGCTATTGTTTTCGTTGGTATTGGCTCCATCTACTGGCACACCACGATGCTGTCTTTCACATATATTAATGTTGTACCATACGCATTGACGTCCATAATTGGAACACTGGCATTATTTAAGGTGGGGATATACATAGCCGATAAAACAAAGTCTTTGGCTTTCCGTTTTCTCGATTATGTTGGAAGATATACATTCAATGTTCTTACATGGCATTTCCTTTCGATGAAAGTCGTGTCACTTGCTATCATATATATTTATGGACTTCCGATTAAACGACTGTCGGAGTTCCCGGTTATAGAACAATATGCCACTCAAGGTTGGTGGATTGTCTATTTGTTTATAGGTGTAGGAATACCTGTTGGCGGCACATATTATTATCATACGTTGAGAAGAGATTAAATAATAATAAAGAAAAATGTTAGGCTCATTGAAATGGATATATAAAGTCATCTGTACAAAAGTAAATTCTATCAAGAACGATATCCTTTTGTTACAGGCGTTTATTGGTGACTATTTCAGATATAGAAAAGCTTCTCTTTGTCACAACGAACCTTTTCGACGGGATAAGATGAATGCACGACTGATGCTTGTTGGACACTCCATAGAAAAAGGAATGTCCTTTGAGTCCAAGAAAAAAAATTGGGGAAAGGAGAAGGTCTTACAGTTATGTAAAATGTTAGTTGCTTACATGCAAGAATACCCTGTCTCAGAGGAGGTAATCAATTGTCTTAATATAATAAATGCTTATAGATTAGATGATGAATCGTGCAAATCATCGGAAGTTACAGATTGTATAGATAGTATTCTTGAGCAGTATCATGATTATATTCAAGAAGGTTATGCCGGCGTGAAAGATGTAATAAAACCAGATTCGTTTGATATTAATACCATTCTCTCTTTCTATAAGTCAAGAGCAAGTGTGCGTTCTTTTTCAGAGGAGCCTCTAACGCAAATGGAAATAGAGAAAGTAATGGAAGTAGCCAGAACAACACCGACAGCATGTAACAGGCAGACATCAAGGGTTTACGCTATCACAAACAGAGCCAAAATAGATGAAATATTAAACTTGCAATTAGGTGGACAAGGCTGGGCTGATAGAGCTTCTACTATGTTTATTATAACTGGCTGTATGTCTTGTTTCGGAGGAATTTTCGAAAGACAGCAAGTATATATTGATGGTGGCCTTTTTGCAATGAATTTCGTAATGGGGCTGCATCTGTATGGTATCGCCTCTTGTTTCAAGATGTTTGTTAGGGATTATAAATTGCAGGATAAAGTTTGTAAACTATGTGGCATCCCTCGAAATGAAGTGCCTATAGTTATCGTTATGGCAGGCCATTATAAAAACACTACTGTGAAAGACCCTATATCACATAGATTCGATTATAAGGTTAATATAGTATCGTAAATGAAAAGACTCGCTATCATAATACCAGCCTATAAGGCAACGTTCCTATCCGCTGCACTCGACTCGATAGCTGCGCAGACGTGCAAGGACTTTACCTTGTATGTAGGCGATGACAACAGTCCTGAACCGATAGGCGATATCGTTGAGCAATACAGAGACAAGATAGAAATAGTTTATCAGCGGTTTGACACCAATTTAGGAGGTAAAGACCTTGTTGCCCAGTGGGAGCGGTGCATTGCCATGAGTCAGGATGAGCCTTATATCTGGCTCTTCAGCGATGACGATGTGATGGAGCCGAATTGTGTGGAGGAACTGTTCAATCAGATAGAAAACACCAAGGGCGCATACGACCTCTATCACTTCAATGTAGATGTAATTGATGAACGTGGAGCGTTTAAATGCCGGAATCAAGACTATCCGGCAGTGCTTTCTGCATATCGTTTCTACCGTGGCAAGAACTCGATGAGACTTTCTGCTTTTGTAGTGGAGAATGTATTCTCACGAAAAGTTTATGAACGATTTGGGGGCTTTATGAAATATGATCTGGCATGGGGCAGTGACATAGCCACATGGATTGTATTCAGCGGGGAAAAGGGAATGTGTACCGTACCCCATGCAAGGGTGAAATGGCGTCAGAGTTCACAGAACATTTCACCCAATTATTCAC
>ERZ809472.109-NODE-109-length-23112-cov-13.132021_pt1 | contig 23112 bp, 17 predicted proteins | sample MGYA00521274_ERZ809472 | MGnify/ENA primary metagenome ERZ809472 (study PRJEB31581, sample SAMEA3312791) | metagenome | study: EMG produced TPA metagenomics assembly of the PRJEB8939 data set (Metagenomic analyses of Rumen microbiomes reveals... | reverse complement strand
AATACTACAGCAGGGCGGGAAGTCGCGCCGACATCCTTGACCACCAGACGCCATCGTAGCGCGCTTCATGAGGCTGTCAGCAATGTTGTGTAAAAAAAAGTCCGCTGCAACTCTCGCGAGCTACAGCGGCACAAGCCTATGTTTAACTAAAAATCCTTTTTCTAACAAAAGAAATTTTAGTCCACAGTAGGACTAAAAATTCGAAAGTTTAAATGGGAGCTTCACAGCGACCACCTGTTATCCGCAGTTGAAAACTTTCTTTACCAATAACTAAAAACCTAAAACTATAAATATTACTACTAACCTAAAACAATCTTTCTGAATATGCTTTCCCGCCGCTTGCGGTACTTGCTTTGTCTTTTTGACGGTGCAAAGGTACGGCGAAAAATTGAATCGCGCAATATCTTTCTTGTTTTTTCTGCATAAAATTCCGCTCTTCTTGATACAAATCAAGCCTCTGTGTGCGAAAACAGCGTTTAAGGAGCAAATTAATTTTCTTGTTTCAGAATTATTATGTATCTTTGCAGCGTCAAAGAAATACCATTATGAGTTTAAGCAAGGAATCAAAGATTTACGTCGCCGGTCATCGCGGGCTCGTGGGCTCGGCCATCTGGAACAACCTGAAACGGCGCGGCTACACGAACCTCGTGGGCCGCACGCACGCCGAACTGGACCTGACCAACCAGCAGGCGGTGAAGGACTTCTTCGACCAGGAGCGCCCTGACGGCGTGGTGCTCGCTGCTGCTTTCGTGGGCGGTATCATGGCCAACTCGCTCTACCGTGCCGACTTCATCATGCAGAACATGCTGATGCAATGCAACGTCATCGGCGAGGCCTACCGCCACGGTGTGGACAAGCTGCTCTTCCTCGGAAGCACCTGCATCTATCCGAAGAACGCTCCACAGCCCATGAAGGAGGACTGTCTGCTGACATCGCCGCTGGAGTATACCAACGAGGAGTATGCCATTGCCAAGATTGCGGGTCTGAAGATGTGTGAGTCGTACAACCTGCAGTATGGCACGAACTACATTGCCGTGATGCCCACCAACCTCTACGGCCCCAACGATAACTTCCACTTGGAGAACTCGCACGTGATGCCAGCCATGATGCGCAAGATTTATCTTGCCCGGCTCATCCACGAGGGCAACTGGGAGGCCATCGGCCGCGACTTGGACAAGCGGCCCGTGGAGGGTGTCGACGGGTCGACCTCTCGTGATGCCATTCTGGATATATTATATAAATATGGTATATCGGACAACAAGGTGGTGCTCTGGGGCACGGGCACGCCGCTGCGCGAATTCCTCTGGAGCGAGGACATGGCCGATGCCTCGGTGCATGTGCTGCTCAACGTGGACTTCAAGGACATCATCGGCATTGAGAAGTATTCGTCGGTACACTACGGTGCCAAGACCGACGGCAGCGTAGACCGCGACCACTCAGCCGGCCGTGGTGGCGCTATTCCTAAGTTGGGCGAGATACGCAACTGCCACATCAACGTGGGCACGGGCAAGGAGGTCACCATCCGTGAGCTGTCTGAGCTGGTGGTGAAGGCCACGGGGTTTGAGGGCATCGTCGAGTTCGACACGTCGAAGCCCGACGGTACCATGCGCAAGCTCATCGACGTGGAGAAGCTGCACCGTCTGGGATGGACCCACAGCGTGGAGCTGGAGGAGGGCGTAGGCCGGCTCTTTCAGTGGTATAAGGAAAGCTTGTCGTAAAAACGGGTCTGCCCTATCTCTTGTTTTTTCCCAACAGACCGCGAAGGGTGAAGTATGCCCATTCCTGCAGGCGGAAGAGCCACCAGCAGGGCATGGGTCGGTAGCCGAACTTGTGTGTTTTCGGCGAGTCGAGCTGTCGGCGGTCGATGGTCTGCCACACGCGGTGCAACTCGCCGAGGGCATAGCGGCGGTCGGCAGCCGTCAGTTCATGGCTGTGCAGATGGTAGAACATATAGCAGTCGACGAGGATCAGCATCCGTATGTTCTCCCACAGGCGCATGATGTCGTCGTCACATCCCAGTTGCTTCAGCTGGCGTTTCATGCTCTCGTTGGCCTTCATGCGGTCTAACTGGCTGATGCTGACGATGTGAGATATGGACTGTGCATGCTGGCGGTAGAAGTAGACCCCCTGGCACTGGCGTACCTCTCTGGCAAACATGTAGTGCAGGCGTGTGGTGTTGTCGTCGCTGAATGAGCGGCACGTGTCATCGTAGGGATAGCGCTGGTGAAGGGCCGTGCGCACCATGTATACGCCGTGAATCTGCCAGTCGAGGCTCAGACGGAAGGCTTCCTTGCCCATGAGCACGTCGAAAGAGGGCAGGGGATAGCGCTCTGTGTGGTCAGGGTAGACGTTGTCGACCTGGAAGAGCACGCAATCACTTTTTTCGTGGGCTTCGAATACCGCCACGGCCCGTTCCAAGGCATCGGGGGCATACCAGTCATCGCTGTCGAGGAAACACACGTACTCACCCCGTACAGTCAGCAGTCCCTGGTTGCGGGCGTAGGCCTGACCGTGATTCTCGGTCAGGGCGATGACCTCGATACGAGGGTCACGGTCGGCATATCGGCGCAAGAGCTGTAGAGAGTTGTCGGTGGAACAGTCGTCGATGCACACCACCTGGATGTCCTTCAGTGTCTGGCCCAGCAACGAGTCGAGGCACGTGGGCAGGAACGGCTCCGCATTGTATACGGCAACGAGAACGGAAACCTTGCACATAGTTCACAGTTCAGAGTTCACAGTTATTCCTTTTCACGCTGAGAATTGTGAATGGATTTGTATTTCCTTGTCAGGGCTGTCCAGAGGGATGTCTTCTGGTGAAGGATGTAGAGTGAGATGGCTGTGCTGGCCATGAAGAGCATGACGCCCAAGGCCCAGTAGATGAAGGGCTGGTCGACGAAAGTCAGCAAGTAGGCTCCGATTCCTAACGGGGTCTGGATGGCCAGATACTGCATGACCTGCAACGACACGCGGTAGCCATAGCGCAGGTAGGTGTAGACGTAGGCAATGATGATGTCGATGAAGTAGGACAGTGTCAGGGCCACACCTGTGCCAAAGAGTCCCCAGCGGTCGTAACAGGCTATCATCAGCAACACTAACAGGACGTCGTCGATGGCCTCCATACAGAGATAAGCCACGGAGTCGCCACGGGCCAGCATGAGGTAGGAGATGGGCAGTGAAACGGCCTTGATATACATGGAGAACACGGCCACCTGAGCCATGGACACGACGGGCAGGAACTCGTTGGTGAAGAGCATGGGGATGAGTATTGGCAGGGCTACGATGAGGCCCACGAGCATGGGCGCCATCATCAGGAACGACACCTCTATCTGGCGGTTCACCGTCAGCATCATCTGCCCACGGTCGTGACAGCAGGCCGACAGACGGGGGAAATAGTCGGTCTCCATGGCCGAGAACACCGTTCCAGCGTAGGTGACGATGAGCATGAATCCGGCATTGTAGAGACCCAGCGTGTCCAGGTCGCCCTTTACGTTGAGGTAGGCCCTAACGAGCATCTCGGCGCCGCTGCCCAGCACACCGGCCAAGACGAAAGCTACGCCCAGGCGAACCATCTCCATGCCCTCGCCCAGAATGCCGCGCGAACCGCTCAGCTTCAGGGGATAGAGCCTGTAGGAATAGCGCAGCGTGAGCAGCATCGTCGCAAGGGCCATGAGCACCATTACGGGCACGATACCTGTCTGGCCGAAGAGATAGTAGATGGGGACGGTAATGATGAGCGATATGAACACCATGGCCAGCTGAATCATGGCCAGCGGACGCAGCTGTCGGGCACCCTTCAGGATGGCCGTTTCGCCACCACAGAGGGCGGTGAGGCCCACGGCAGGAGCCAGCATGATGAAGTGAAGGGTGTGGTCGCCCCAGGAGAAGGTGTAGCTGCTCAGCAGCGGGCCTGCGACAATGCACACCAGCATGCCCAGCAGGGCGGTGAGCAGACTCCAGGCACGTACCACCTTGACGAAATGGGCGATGCGCTCCTTGTCGCCCGTGTCGAAAAGCTCAGACACATGGCGCACGGCGCTGAACGAGATGCCCATATTGGTAGCCTGCGACACAAAGTTCACAGTAGAGTTGAACAGCGCTACAAGGCCCATGCCGCCAGGGCCGAGCAACTGGGCCACAATCTTATTGCGCACAAGGCCTATCAGGATGTTCAGACCTTGTACGCCGCCGAAAATGCCCGTGTATTTTAGTATGTGACCGTAGTTCTGCTCTTTGTTTTCAGCTTTCATTAAAATTATGAACGCGAAAACCCTATATTTATTACCTTTTGGCTTAAAAAACTTGCCTGTCTCTGACATCAATGGCGACGGAACGACATATCCAGGGGCATTGTCATCATGTCGCTTAAATAGCAGTCGTACGTTTCAGTTCGTCTATCAGACGACTGAGTTTCTCCAGTTCCTGCGGAATCTTGATTTTCTGCGGACAATGGGGCACACACTGACCGCACTGTATGCAGTGGTCGGGCTGTCGGTCGCGGGGAATGACGCGGTCCAGGCCGATGAGAAACTTGCGGCGGTTCTGGCGGTAGGTGTCGCGCTCGTTGCCCTCGCTGTCGATGGGGTTGGGCAGACGGCCCTCAATCTTACATTTATTATAATGTACGAAGGCGGCAGGGATGTCGATGCCGTAGGGACAAGGCATGCAGTATTTGCAGTCGTTGCAGGGGATGGTCTCTTCCTCCATCATCTGGTGGGCAATGTCGTGGTCGAGGAAGTGGCACTCCTCCTCCGTCAATGGCACCAACGGACAGTAGGAGAGGAGATTGTCTTTCAGGTGCTCCATGTAGGTCATGCCGCTGAGCACGGTGAGCACTCCCTCGGGCGTGCCGGCATAGCGGAAAGCCCAGGAGGCCACCGAGCGCTGTGGGTCGCGCTGCTTCAGCTCGCTCGTCACGTACTGCGGCACCTTGGCCAGACGTCCGCCTAAGAGTGGCTCCATGATGACGGCGGGGATGTTGCGCTTCAGCAGTTCGGCGTAGAGGTACGAGGCATCGGTGTTGCCGCTGTTGATTTCGTTGGCGTAGTTCCAGTCCAGCCAGTTCAGCTCTATCTGAACGAAGTCCCATTTGTAGTGGTCGTGCTCGGCGAGCAGGTAGTCGAATACCTCGATGTCGCCGTGGTAGGAGAAGCCCAGGTTGCGTATGCGTCCGGCCTCGCGTTCCTCCATGAGAAACTCGAGCATGCCGTTGTCCAGGTAGCGGTCGTGCAGGTTCTTCATGCCGCCGCCTCCGATGGCGTGCAGTAGGTAGTAGTCAAGGTAGTCCACCTGCAGCTCCTTCATCGAATTGCGGTACATCTCCGTCGAAGCAGCGCGGCTGTAGGTGGCGGGGTCGAAGTTCGAGAGTTTTGTGGCCACGAAGTAGCTCTCACGGGGATGGCGCGAGAGGGCGATGCCCGTGCAGCGCTCGGAGAGTCCGCGACAGTAGGCGGGCGACGTGTCGAAGTAGTTCAGACCATGTTCCATGGCGTAGTCTACCTGGCGGTTAATCATCTCCTGGTCGTAGTCATCGCTGCCGTCTTTCTGTGGCAGACGCATCATGCCGTAGCCCAGGAGCGACACCTTGTCGCCCGTCTTAGGGTTCGTGCGATAGGTCATCTGGCCGGTAGGCGGCTCTATGGCGGGATTGTCATCACTGAGGTTGTTTTTCTTTCCGATGCAGGCGGCAAGGGCGGCAGTAGCCGTTCCGGCACCCACGACTTTCAGGAAATTGCGGCGGGATATTTCGTTGCGTTTCATAGACGGTCTGTTTTTAAATGTAACGGTGTTGCTCGTGGCCTTCCACATGGATGGCCGAAATAGGCCTCACGGGGCAGAGATATTCACAGGCACCACAGCCTATGCAGACTTCCTCGTTGACGGCGGGCACTGCGGGTGAGAGGTCATCATCGGGGTCGGTAGGCACCATTTCGATGGCACTTGCAGGACAGTGGCGGGCACAGTTGCCGCACTCGGCCTCGCCCGTAGCAGAGATGCAGTGGTCGGGCGATACCACGGCGTGGCCTATCTGTATGCTCGACTTCTCCACTTCGTCAAGGGGCTTGATGGCTCCTGCGGGGCATACGTCACTACAACGCGTACACTCCGGACGGCAGTAGCCGCGGTCGAAGTCCATCACGGGTTGCATCAGGTGCATGAGGTCGGTCGAGGGACGCAGCACGCTATTCGGGCACTCCGACACGCAGAGCTGACAGCCCGTACAGCGTGTCTCCATGTTCTTCAGCGACTGTGCGCCTGGCGGTACTATCGGGGTCTGCCTTCCTGGTGCTCTCTTGTCCACCAGCTCGGCCAGTCCGCCGTCCACCTTCTTGTTCTCCTGAGCCAGGGCAGCGGTGGTAGCGAGGGCGGTGGCCAATAAAAATGAGCGACGGGAAGCCCCACCCCCAGTTCCTCCCTCGGAGGAGAGGGGAGTAGTTACCTTTTGCGGCTGTCCGTCGGCAGTTGTCTGTCCTTTAGAGTATATGCTCCCCTTCCCCCTGCGGGAGGGGGCGAGAGTGAGGCTTAGTGCCCCAGAGTGACAGTTCTTGATACAGTCACCGCAGACCACGCAGCGGCTGTAATCCACCTTATGGTTCTTGAAGTCAATGCATGATGCCTTGCAGTTCCTCGCGCAGAGCGAGCAGTTCTTGCACTTGTCGGTGTTGATGCGTATTTTCAGCAATGAGAAGCGGGCGAAAAACGACAGCACCGTGCCTACGGGACAGATGGTGTTACAATAGGTGCGGCCATTTCTCCAGGCCAGGACTGCGAGCACGACGAGCGTGACGAGGGCGATGACGAACACGGGCATCGACCGCATCCACACTTCGACGCTGTAGAAGGCGTAGCTGTCATAGTGCTCGGCCATTGAGGCCAGCACGTTGTTGCCTAATATCCATAGCGGCTGCAGCAGCATCGTGACGATACGTCCGAAGGCGCTGTAAGGTGCCAGCAGCTGAACCACCGATCCTACGCCGACCACGAGTGCGATGACCATCACGGCAAGCATCAGGTAGCGCAGCCACGCCACCTCCTTGGAATAGGTGTAGCGGTTTTTCTTCGTTTTCTTGCCTAACCAGCCGAAAAGGTCCTGCAACACGCCTAACGGGCAGATGACCGAGCAATAGATGCGGCCACAGACGAGCGTCAGCACGATCAGGACTGCCACGACCGCCACGTTCAGTGCCAGCACGGCAGGCAGGAACTGCACTTTGGCCATCCAGCCTAACCACGCATGAAGTGTTCCCGTGAAGTCAAGAAACAACAGCGTCAGTCCGATGAAGAACAACGCTGCCAGAATGATTCTTGTTTTTCTAAGCATAATGTATTAGTTAAGAATTGTTAGTTTTTGCCTCTTATAAGGCTATTGTAATTCTGATAAATCCCGTAAATGCGTTCTATACAGGAAGTTCGATGATGAACCGGCAACCGTCGTGATAGTCGGGATCCATGGTGAGTTCGCCACCGAGATTGAGGATATGGCGTCTGGCCAACGGCAGACCGAGGCCAAGGCCCTCGGAGAGGTCGTCCTCCTTGGCAAAAAATGAGAACATCTTATCAAGCATGGCCCCGGTAATTCCCTTGCCGGTATCCTCGACGATGAAGCGGACGACCTGCTGCGGCTCGGACGTTCCGGATGACTTCTGCCCGAGGGTCACGTTCAGCGACACATGCTGGCCGTCGGAGAATTTGGCCGAGTTATAGAGCAGTTCACGCAGACTGCGCAGGAGGTAGAGCTGGTTGGTCTGTATGCAGATGTCGTCGGGCACGTCGGTATGGAAGGCGATTTTGAGGTCGGGGTAGTGGTGGCTCATGTATGTTATGACATCGCGGGCTGCGCTGTTGCACCCCACCTTGTCAATTTTGTGGCTGTTCAGCTCTTCACAGAATCCTGTGTCGGAGCTGTCGTAGAGCATCAATACGATACGGGTGAGCAGCTTCGAGTTGTGGTCGATGGTGCTGATAATGCTCTTCATCTCCTCCTTGGGAATAGCAGAAAAGTCGGCGTTGCTGAGTATCTGGGAAAAACCTAAGATGATGTTCAGCGGTGTCCGTATCTGGTGGGAGACGTTCTGGATGAAAATGGTCTTTTGCAGGTCGGCCTCTTCTGCCAGGCGTGTGGCCTCGGCCAGCTCTTCGTAGCGCTGTTGTGCCCGCTCTGTGGTGTAGCGCACGCTTCCCATTTGGAAGTTGAGCCTCTGCAGCATGGATGCGAAGCTGTTCTGCAGTTTTCCTATGGCATCGAGGCGCTCACTGCGTGGAATGTAGACCTCCATATTGCCCGATGCGATGGTCTGTGTCTTGTCGAGGAGCACGTTGAGTGGGCGTATGGAGTGGGCCACGGCATGATGGCAGAGCAGAAGTATGAGCACCAGTCCGATGATGAGCAGCGGCACTAAGATGTGTGTCAGCTTATCATAGCCTTCCAGGATGTCACTGACGGGGCAGACGAGTGCCAAGCTCCATGCGATGCCAGGCACGGGTTTATAGCAGACGAGGCAGTGCTTTCCTTCAAAGTCGAGGAAAATGCTTCCCTCGTTACGCTTTGTCATTTCGTGGCCCAAGGCGATGATGTCGGGCTGATGGCGCGGGTCGGCTCCGTCGAAGATGGAGTGTGTGAAGAGTTGTGAGGAGTCGGGGTGAACCACATAGTGACCCTCGGTATCTACCATGATGAGGTAGGAGTTGGGGTATGGCTTCACCATCGATAAAGCCTTTGAGATGCGTTTCAGCGATATGTCGGCCGAGATGACCCCCACCAAACGTCCGTCAGCGTCGTGTATGGGCATACCGTAGGAGGCTAACATGCCACTCAGCACCACTTCGAGCAGGTCGGCATCGTCAAAGTAGTCCACCCAGCAGGGAGCGTTCTTGTCGCGAGGAGTCTTGTACCATATTTTCTTGAAATAGTCATACGGCTGTTCCACTACGGAGATGATGGTGTCAGTCCCTGCGGGATTGCTGGAAGGCACGAAAGACTCGGTAGTCTGCCGCCTTTCACGGATGGTATAGACAGAGAAATATTCGCCGAATTCTGGAAATGTATTAGGCTCTAAGCTGACGCTGCATCCGTCGATGTTGGGGTTGAGGCTCACGATGTAACGGGTAAGCGCAAGTAGGGAGTCGGGATTCATGTGCTCCGTGATGTACTGTTTGTTGGCATTAGTGGCTGTCTCAATGGCGGTGATATAACGGTACATGCGCTGCATGGTGGTGTTGAGCACGCTGTTGGCTCGTCCTAAGGCCTCCTTGCGTATCAGGTAGCGCGATTGTGTGAAAAGCACACCTAACGAAATGCTGAAGATGGGCGCAGCCAAGAGCAAGATGACCAGGCTGAGCTTCGTTGATAGGCTCCGCGTCGGTGAGGGCAGTTTGGAAAAGAGTTTGCGGAGGCTAATCATAGTCACCTCCTTTCCTCTTTTCCTCGTCGCTAATCTTGATGAGGTCGTCCAGCAGCTCGGCGATGATATTGCCGTTCTCCTGTAAGTCTTCTACCAGTGCCGCTTCTCTTCTTTCGTCGATGGTGAGGTTGCAAAGTGCGTTGACGTCTCTTTCGATGGCCTCCGAGGGCGCAACCAACTGGTTCGTCATGTTGTGCAGGAAGGCCGTCTTCATCCGTTCGGCCTTCTGTGCCTGGTTGTAGGCTACGCGCAGTCCCTCTCCCCGCTCTTTCAGGGTGGCAGTCGCCTGCTCCAGTTCTCTGATGTAGGCCGACAACGACTGCTGCAACTGCTGGAAGTTGTTCTGCAGACGGCCTATCTCGTCTTTCTGCCGACTGTCGGGGATGGTCTCGTCGTAGTGTCCGTTGGCAATGCGTTGTGCCGAATGGGTCAGCATCAACAACGGCTGAAGCTGGCGGTGGATGATGGCGCGGCAGGACAACAGCAGAATCAACAGGCCCACGAAGGCGATGGCCATCATGTAATAGCGCAGGTTGTTGTAGTCGCCGAAGATGTCGTCATGGGGATAGATGATGCCGGTGCTCCAGCCCAGGTCTCCTGTTACGCGGCCAGGCGTAAACGACCGTCTGAAAGGCTTGTAAAACACATTGAAGTCTTTGCCGTACATGCGGAACTGCTTGTAGCCCGTCTCGCCACTCACCATGGCCTTTGCCGCAACTTCCACAGAGGGGTCTTCACCGTTTGCCATCTGTGTGAACACGTTCTGATAAAACAGTTTGTCGCTGTTGGGGTGTACGATGAACGAGCCTTCGGCGTCGAGCAGCGTGCAGTAGGAGTTCTTTGACGGCTTGGTGTCTAAGACGATGCGGGAGAGCAGACTGAGCGACACGTCAACCCCTAACACCCCCAAGGGTTTGTTGTCCTCATAGTAGATAGGCAGACAGAAAGTAATTACGGTTGTGGCGTCGCCTCCTTCCTGAATGAGGTTCTGGTAGTGCTCGTTAGCGAGTGGTTTCATCCATCCCGGCTTGTTTGTCTCCATCGTCTTGACGAACCATTCCTGTTTCGTGTATGGACTGTCGGCAAAGGTATCTGTTCGTACAATATGCGTGCTGTCAGAGCGATAGTGGTAGGCCATGAAGTCCTCACCGTCTTGGTAGAAGCCCGTCTTGAAGGCGATGGCACAGCCCACCACGTAGGGGTTGGACTCTAGCACCTGGCGGGTGTAGGCATACATCTTCTCCTTGTCTCTGAGATCCGGTAACATTCGGAAGTAGAAATTACCTGCTGTCTGCTCTACGCTCAGCAGGATGTTGTCGATATGCTGCACGGTACCTTCGAGGGTCTGCGAAGCCTTCTGCATGGCTTCCTCCTTCAACGCTGTACGGGCGTAAAACATCATCACCAAAAGCGAAGCCAGAAGAAGCACTGCCATTGACGATACAACTATCAGACTGAGACGAACTGATAAGGTCGTATGGATGATTTTAGGAAGTCGTAGCATATCGACAGCAAAATTAGTACAATTTGCTGGAAAAACCACAGCATTATACCACAAAAAATGTTAATGGGGTCATAAAAAGACCTTGAACTGTTCTAACCTTTGAAGCAGTCTGGCAGATAATCGGTGCTTTTCTTGGAGATAATCGGTGCTTTTCTCAGGGATAAACGGCACTTATCCCCAAGCCCTTCCTGCTCCAAAGTTTGTCTGTTAAGGCCAAAAAGACCTGACAAAATGCGCATAAATAAGGTTAAAAACTGATATAATTTTGTATAAACTTTGGCCGTATCGTGATATTTGTGTACCTTTGCAGCGCACTATGGTAACGCCGACAGGCCAATCCGGTATAGTGAAAAGCATAGATAACAAACAATTACATAAATGAAAACAGTAAAATACCTTCTCATGGGTGCCCTGCTGCTTGGCGGTAGCGCAACCACCATGGCCCAAGACGGCACAAAGGCCGACATCGACGCCATGAAAGCAATGGTAAAGAACAAGCCTGCCGACTACGACAAGCAAGTGAAGAACTTCATCAAGGTCAACAAGAAGAACGCCGAGAATCTTGTTGCCATCGGCCGAGCACTTTACGAAGCCGACGACACTCTCAACGCCAAGGCATTCGCAGAACAGGCTCTTACGGCCACGAAACGCAACTGCGCTCCGGCATACATCCTGCTGGGCGACATCTCGGCCAAGGCCGACGACGGCGGTGCCGCTGCCCAGAACTATGAGCAGGCCATCCTTGCCGACCCGAAGAATCCCGATCCCTATCGTCGCTATGCCACTGTGTATCGCAAGATCAGCCCCGAGGGAGCCGTTCAGAAGTTAGAGGAACTGCGTCAGGAGCGTCCCGATTACCCCGTGGATGCACTTATCGGACACATTAATTATATATCGCTGCGCTATGGAAAGGCCAATGAGGCTTTCTCAAAGGTGCCCATCAACGACCTCAGCCGCATGGACTACATCGAGTATGCCATGTCTAACTACCATGGCCGCCAGTACGACAAGGCCCTGGAGATCGTGAAGGCCGGACTTTCGAAGGAAGACCTCAACGCCACGCTCAACCGTATCGCCATGATGTGCTCCAACGAGCTGAAGCAGTATCCTGAGGCTCTGAAGTATGCCGAGACACTCTTCACCAAGGTGGACAAAGACAGTGTGACGCTCAGCGACATTGACTACCAGAACTACGGTACGGCCCTCGACGGCTGTGAGCAGTTCGAGGCCGCCATCGCGAAGTATAGGGCCGCCCTTGCACTGCCTGAGGTAGAACCCGCCATGAAGGCCGACCTCTACAAGAGCATTTCCGACAGCTACAAGGGCATGAAGAACTTCCCCGAGGCTATCGAGAACTATATCAAGTTTCTGGAGCTGAAGGCTGATGCTGACGCTACCGACCATGCCGGACTGGCACTGCTGCACAACAACCACGCACGTAGCATACGCGGCGACAAGAAGCCCGCCGACCTCACTCCCGAGGAGAGCGCTGCCATGATGGAAGCCATGAAGAAGGCCGACGATGCCTACGCCTCGCTGGTAGAGAAGTTTGCTGATGCTGAGGAATACGCCCTCTGGCAGCGCGGACGTCTGAACGCACAGATGGATGCCGACATGAGCCAGGCACTGGCCAACCCTCACTTCACCCGTCTCGCTGAGCTCATCAATGCCCATGAGGAAAAGGACGATACCGACAAGGCACGTCTCTTCGACGCATACTCCTATTTGATGCGCTATAACGTGAAGATGAAGGACAACAAGGCTGCCTACGAATACGCCCTGAAACTGCAGGAGCTCCAGCCCGACGATCCCGACGTGAATAGCGCCGTGGAAGCTCTCGCAAAGGTGGCAAAATAAAGATTCTTCGTGGCGAAAAGCGGAAAATTTACTTAATTTCCGCTAATTTGTAGACAAATCGTTTGCGGGAATCGAAAAAAGTGCGTAACTTTGCAGCCCAAAACTTTCTATAAACCAATTTATTAACGAAAAAATGAAAAAAGGAATTCATCCCGACAACTATCGCCCCGTCGTGTTCCGTGACATGTCCAACGGCGATATGTTCCTTACGAAGTCCACTGCAAAGAGTAATGACACCGTGGAATTCGAAGGTGAGACGTACCCAGTGATTAAAGTTGAAATCTCAAGCAGCTCACACCCGTTCTACACTGGTAAGAGCAAGCTCGTGGACACCGCCGGACGTGTCGACAAGTTCATGAGCCGCTACGGTAAGGCTGCTAAGAAGTAACCATATACCACGAGAAAACTTATGACGCAAAAGGTGTGTACAGGGTAGTTGCATATACCGTGTATGCACCTTTTCCCCTTTTCGTAAGGGACTTCTGTTAACCTTCCCAACACATGAAAAGCTACGCAACGACTATAGGGACACTGCTGGTGCTTCTGCCAGTGGTGCTGTTTGTTGTGGCATGCTCCGATAGTGGCGATGACAACTGGAACGGTGACCAGACAGACACGACGAACAATGTGAACTGCAATGACACCAGCAAGGAGCCGTCGCTGGCAAGGTTAGAGTTCCCAAAGGTAAAGGGTGGTGGTTCATTAGTCCTGATACATTACACCAACGACTCTTACGGCATTAACTATTCCGTAGAGTGGGATACGCAGAAGAAGGCACAGCGATGGTCATGCTACCAGTTGGACAGCAAGTCATTGCAAAAGAATACTACCCGATACCGTTCAGACAACAACCAGTATCCCCACGATCCACTGCTGCAGAACAGCCTGTACCTTAGTCAGGACTGTATCTGGAACACAGGCTTCGAACACGGACATATCTGCCCGTCGGCCGACCGGCTCTATTCGGCAGAGGCCAACTACCAGACGTTCTTCCTAACCAATATGCATCCACAATATGGTGCGTTCAACGGAAACGACTGGAGTCCGTGGTTCAGGTTAGAGACCCAGGTGCGTTCATGGGCCAACGCACAAGCCACGGAGACTCTCTATGTGGTGAAGGGCGGAACAATAGAAGACGACCAGATATTCCCCAACAAGCTGAAAGGCGAGATGCTCATACCAAAGTATTTCTTTGTGGCTTTGCTCCTGAAGAACAGCCAGGGTTACAAGGCCGTGGGATTCTGGATGGAGCACAAGAGCAGATACGACCAGAAACTGCCGCTGGGAGACTATGCCGTGAACATCGCTGAGCTGGAACGGCTCACGGGAATAGACTTCTTCTGCAACCTGCCCGACGACACAGAGCAGCGCGTCGAGCAGTTGCCAATAGACAATGTGCGAAAAGCATGGGGCTTATGATGACACCTTAATATGTGTTGTCCGTTAACTCCCGATAATTCCCAATAACTCCTGATAACTTCCAATCAATAACCTTAAATTAATATGAAGACAATTTATGATTTCACTGTCAAGGACAGAAAAGGCAAGGACGTGTCAATGAAAGAGTATGCCAACGAGGTACTGCTCATCGTAAACACTGCCACGAAGTGTGGATTCACTCCCCAGTACGAGGAACTGGAGAAGCTCTACGAGAAATACCGCTCGGAGGGATTTGTCATTCTCGACTTCCCTTGCAACCAGTTTGGACAGCAGGCTCCAGGCACCGACGAGTCGATTCATGAGTTTTGCAAGCTCAACTTCGGTACCGACTTCCCCCGTTTCAAGAAGGTGAAGGTGAACGGTGACGATGCTGACCCCCTCTTCAAGTTCCTGCAGGAGCAGAAAGGCTTTGCCGGATGGGACATGGATCACCCCATTGCCCATATCCTCGACGACATGCTCTCGAAGGACGATCCCGACTACAAGGAGAAACCCTCCATCAAGTGGAACTTCACCAAGTTCCTCATCGATAAGAATGGTCTCGTCGTGGCACGTTTTGAGCCTACGGAGAAGACTGAGAAAATCGCCGCAGAGATAGAGAAGCTCCTGCACTGATGGAAAAGACGAAATGCCTGATTATCGGCAGTGGCCCGGCGGGCTACACTGCCGCCATCTATGCCAGCCGTGCTAACCTGCAGCCCGTGGAGTATTGCGGTCTGCAGCCCGGTGGCCAGCTGACGCAGACCACCGAGGTGGAGAACTTCCCCGGCTACCCCGAGGGTGTTGACGGCAATCAGATGATGATAGACCTGCGCCAGCAGGCCGAGCGTTTCGGTGCCGACATCCGCGACGGCGAGATTGTCAGCGTGGACTTCTCACAGCGTCCCTACCGCCTCACCGACGATAGCGGACGTGAGCTGCTGGCCGACACGGTCATCATTGCCACGGGAGCATCGGCCAAATACCTCGGACTGCCCGACGAGCAGAAATACATGGGCCTGGGTGTGTCGGCCTGTGCCACCTGCGACGGATTCTTCTACCGCAAGAAGACCGTGGCCGTGGTGGGCGGCGGCGACACGGCCTGCGAGGACGCCCTCTACTTGGCCGGCATCTGCAAGAAGGTCTACCTCATTGTGCGCAAGCCCTTCCTCCGCGCATCGAAGGTGATGCAGCAGCGGGTCATGGAGCGCGAGAACATTGAGATTCTCTTCGAGCACAACACCCTGGGACTCTTCGGCGAGGATGGCGTGGAAGGTGCTCACTTAGTGAAGCGCAAGGGTGAGGTCGACGAGCAGACGGTGGACATCGCCATCGACGGATTCTTCCTCGCCATCGGCCACAAGCCCAATACCGATATCTTCAAACAGTGGCTCGACACCGACGAGGTGGGCTACCTGCTGAAGCTGAACGGCACGCCACGCACGAAGCTGCCCGGCATCTTCGTAGCCGGCGACTGCGCCGACCCCACCTACCGGCAGGCCATCACTGCCGCCGGAACCGGTTGTCAGGCCGCCATCGAGGCCGAGCGGTTCCTCTTGGAGGGGTGATACAGAAGTAATAAAGGCTATTAGCAGACTGTTACCTTTGAGGTGCAGTCTGCTTTTTTTGTATTATCCTTTGGCAGTCTCAGGGATAAGTTGTATCTTTGCACCATCTTTTCAATTAACTATAACTATGAAAACCAAGAAACTATTCAAGCTATTTGCCCTGTCGGCCATGCTGCTGACGGCAACGGTCACGGCTACTGCGGCCCCAGTAAAAGGTGGAACTTTTACCACTGGCGACAAGACCTTCCTGCTCAACGGCGAGCCTTTCATTGTGAAAGCGGCCGAAGTTCACTACCCCCGCATCCCGCGCCCCTACTGGGAGCATCGCATCCAGATGTGCAAGGCATTAGGCATGAACGCCGTCTGTATCTACATCTTCTGGAACATTCACGAGCAGCGTGAGGGAGAGTTCGACTTCACGGGCAACAGCGACGTGGCCGAGTTCTGCCGCATCGCCCAGAAGAACGGCCTCTACGTCATTGTGCGCCCTGGCCCATACGTCTGCGCCGAGTGGGAGATGGGCGGTCTGCCCTGGTGGCTGCTGAAGAAGAAGGACATCAAGCTCCGCGAGCGCGACCCCTATTTCATGGAGCGCGTAAAGATCTTTGAGGAGAAGGTGGGCGAGCAGTTGAAGCCGCTAACCATCCAGAACGGAGGTCCTATCATTATGATTCAGGTGGAGAACGAGTACGGAAGCTATGGCGAGGATAAGCCCTACGTCTCTGAGATTCGCGACTGCCTGCGCTCTATATATGGCAAGGAACTCTCGCTCTTCCAATGCGACTGGTCTTCCAACTTCGAGAAGAACGGTCTCGACGACCTCACCTGGACAATGAACTTCGGTACGGGAGCCAACATTGATGACCAGTTCCGCCGCCTCGGCGAGCTACGCCCCAATGCCCCCAAGATGTGTTCCGAGTTCTGGAGCGGCTGGTTCGACAAGTGGGGGGCACGCCATGAGACGCGCCCTGCCAAGGATATGGTGGAGGGTATGGACGAAATGCTCTCGAAGGGCATATCCTTCTCGCTCTACATGACCCACGGCGGCACGTCATTCGGCCACTGGGCTGGTGCCAACTCTCCCGGCTTCGCTCCCGACGTCACCTCCTACGACTACGATGCCCCTATCAATGAATATGGTCAGGCCACTCCGAAGTTCTGGGAACTGCGCACCATGATGCAGAAGTATAGTGACAAGAAACTGCCCGCTGTTCCCAAGGCTCCCATGCCCATCATCACCGTGCCCAAGTTCGAGCTGACGGAATTTGCCCCGCTCTTCAACGGCTTTGACTACAGATATACTTGGTGGGACCACGAGGAAGAAGCTCATGGTGACCGCCCGAAGACCTTCGAAGAACTTGATATGGGCTGGGGTATGGTGCTCTATACTACCCGTCTGCCACAGATTGACGACGTGAAGGTGGAAGGCGTTTATCCGAACGACCCGTATACATGCACGCTCAACCTCGACGCCCACGACTTCGCCCAGGTGTTCATCGACGGCAAGTACATCGGCAAGATTGACCGCGTGAAGAACGAGAAGAGCCTCACCCTGCCTGCCATCAAGCAAGGACAGGAGCTGCAGATTCTTGTCGAGGGTATGGGGCGCATCAACTTCGGACGTGCCATCAAGGACTTCAAGGGACTGGTCAGCCCGCCCACCATCACAGCCACGCTGCATTCGCACCTCGGTGGTGTCGACAAGACAGAGGTGACCTTTACGCCCAGCCAATGGGAGTGTATGCGCATCCCCGATGACTATGAGGTGGCTGTGAACGCATTCAAAAGGCAGAAAGAAGAACCTGTTACCCACGAATACCTGAACCGTGGAGCAATAGGGCGTGGCTACAGGTATGCTAAGGACAGCGACGAACTTATCTTCGGTCGCGGCTACTATCGCGGCTACTTCAACCTCTCGAAGGTGGGCGACACCTTCCTGAACTTCGAGACGTGGGGCAAGGGACAGGTATGGGTGAACGGCCACGCTATGGGCCGCATCTGGAGCATCGGCCCGCAGCAGACCTTATACATTCCTGGTTGCTGGCTAAAGAAGGGGCAGAACGAGGTCATCGTCCTCGACATTGTCGGCCCACGTGAGGCCGTTGTCTGGGGACAGGCCGAGCCTGAGCTGAACAAGCTCCAGTTAGAGAAATCGAACAAGCACAACAATATCGGCGACAAGCCCGACCTCAACAGCGCCACGCCTGTAAGCACAGGCAGCTTCAAGGTTGGCAACGGTTGGCAGACCATCAAGTTCAACGGACAGAAGAAGGGCCGCTACCTCGCTATAGAATGTCTAAGCACACAGAAAGACGGCGACCGCGTGGCCATTGCCGAGCTTTACCTGCAAGGTGCCGACGGCAAACGTCTGAGCCGTGAGCCTTGGACCTGCAAATACGCCAACTCGGAGGAGGAGAACGGCAACCATACCGGCGACAAGGTCTTCGACCTCCAGGAGTCTACCTATTGGCAGACGGAGAAGGGCGCCTCAATGCCCCACTTACTCGTCATCGACCTCGGCGCCGAGCAGACGGTCAACGCCCTCGAGTACCTCCCCCGTGCCGAACAGGGAGCACCCGGCAGCATCCGCGACTTCAAAGTCTATTTATATTAACCACGGATGTTTTACCACGAATTTTACGAAACCACGGATGTTTTACCACGAATTTTACGAATTACACGAATTTTACGAATTTTGCGAATTGCACGAATTGAATAACGCATATCATAATTCGTGAAATAAAAAATAAATTCGTGATAATTCGTGTAATTCGTAAAATTCGTGGTTTCAAAAAACATTTCATTCATGTAATTCGTAAAACATCCGTGGTTTCAAAAAACAATTCGTTCATGTAATTCGTTGTTTGGATAGGTAATGATTTCCGTTCTCTCTATCGTCGAGGACACCATGGTCGACGGTCCGGGGTTTCGTACGTCCATCTATTGTGCGGGCTGTCGGCACCAGTGTCCTGGCTGCCATAACCCGCAGTCGTGGGATTTCAGCGGCGGCCAAGCCATGACCACCGACGAGATTATGCGCATCATCGAGGCCGACCCCTATGCCAACGTTACCTTCAGCGGCGGCGACCCGATGTACCAGCCCGAGGGCTTTGCCGAGCTGGCCCGTGCCATCCGCCAGCGCACGCAGAAGACCATCTGGTGCTACACCGGCTTCACCTTCGAGCAGCTGCTGCACAACCCCCGCCAGCGCGCCCTGCTCGAACTGATTGACGTGCTTGTCGACGGCCCCTTCGTCAAGAGCCTCCGCGACGAGACCCTCCATTTCCGTGGCTCACGCAACCAGCGCCTCGTCGACGTGCCCAGCTCGTTAGAGCAGGGCGAGGTCGTAGAGTTAAGCTGACAAACTGCGAAAATTATTTATGATCAGTGGGGACGGTTCTCCGTGATCACTTATTTCTTAATGAGCAAAATCTGAACGAAAAAATGATCAAGGAGAACCGTCCACTGATCCGCCATCCCCACTGATACGGGCAAACCGGGAGGAAGCTACGAGAGGAGTGGGCAGAAGGTTCGTTCTGGGCGGGATGGAAGTCCGTCCTCGCAGGTTTTTACCTAACGGCACAAGACCTTTTGCCCAGTGGCAAAAGATGTTTTGCCCCTTGGCGCAAGATCTCACGGCAAGGGGCAAAAACTTAAATCAGAGAATCATCGGGATTCCGTTTGCAAAGTTACAACTTATTTTTTAATATGCAAAATTTCTGAGCAAAAAAATTCGCGTCTTTCCGTTGGGCTGGATTTGCAATCCAGCCCAAGTGAATATAAGCATTTGTAATGCTGCTCCTTTCAGGACTGCAAGTCCTTATACTCACTTCCGCAGGATTGCAAATCCTGCGGAACGGGGTTCTTCTGCCGCAAAAACTGGCGGAACGGGAAACTAAAGCGAGAAGCGGTAGCCAATCGTCAGTTGTAGCATGTTGTCGCGGGCGTCGTCACGCCATACACTTACTCTGCTCTGAGTCATTATTAACGCCGTAGACTGTTCTCTTCTCTCCGTCCACCGGTTGCCCTTCAGGCTGAAGTAGTAGCGCAGGTCGGCCACCCAGCGGCGGTATTCGTAGGTGATGCCCACAGGCACGTACCAGTGTACACGCTCGAAGTCGTACTCCACGGTGCCCTCCTCAGGAAGGGAAAGTATAATCTGCGAGTTGTAGCTCTTCTCCCACTCCGCCGTGTTGCCGTGCAGTGTCAGGCCCGGCTGAATGCCGGAGCGCAGGCTCAGACCGTTCCACACCCGCACGCCCACCTGCAGGGGGAACCACAGGCGGCCGTTGGCTACCGTGCCCCGGCTGTAATCAGCCTCTTGACTGATGGCAATAATGTCATTCGTGCCGCCGCCCCGCGTCATGGGGCCGGAAAGAGGCTCTAACGTGGCAATACGCTGCAGCGCGTAGTCCACGCCTAAGGACAGGCTCACCCTCGGCACCACCTCAAAGCCCAGTTCCACGCCAGCCGTCAGCCCCGGCCGTTTGTCCATCGTCAGCGTCTCTCCGGGCGAGTGGTAGATGTCATAGCGCGCAAACCAGAGGTTCGCACCCACATGGGGAGTCACGCTCCAGCGGCTTTCCTTCTTCACTTCTCCTTCCTGCGCCCTTCCCACGGCAACTGCCAGCAGGAACAGGGCTAGTAAAAACATTCGTCTTTTCATAAATGTTTTTTCATAAATGATTAATTATCTAAATGCTTAGGGGTGTCATTCTATGTTTCTTTCACCCTCAGACGATATCAATTCTTTTAGTAGTGCTATGAATAACACGAAGAAACTGGAGGGCCAAAGATAATAGCCAAGCATTTTTTCTCCGATTACTCATGAGCTTGTTGCTACTTTCTCATTGACAAGAAGTTGGAACCCCTCTCCCCACCCCTTGAAGGGAGGAGATTGGCTGTGCGATCTTTTTTGGCAGTATGGACTTTTCGGAGTAGACTCATATATCAAATTTTTCAGGTATTACAAAATTCTCAAAGGTTATACAGTCTATCTTGAAAGAACAATCTACAGACAATACGACACGTGTTCCCATCAATTTCATCACCTTCATGTCAAATACGTGTGGTGGACTCTGCCTGCAAAATATCTCTAATGAGTCTTTATCCAAAAACTTACACAGTCGTAGTTGTGACCTATCGGCAAGGCTAAGATTATTTCTCTTACTCTTTGTCGCTTCTATAACAGGATTGTTTCGCGCGTCTATGTCACATATTCGATAGAGACACACGGAATCCCTTTCGTTAGCTATCCATGCGAGACTCATCAAAGTCCAGGGCTTGGTGGTTAATCCGACTATAGGCTCAATAAATACTATAGTGTCGCCTGCCAAGGCATTATTAGAGAGGAAATGTAAAAAGATTTTGTTGCGCTTTGCTTCTCTAAGCTGTCCAATAACGTCAGAAACAAAAGGTGCAGTTTTTAATTGCACAGCCATCATGGAGTCTGAAATTACATTCCAATCAGATTGAACTGTTGATGTACTATCTTTAACAGATTGCAATTCAAAGCCAGATGATAATGACAACGATGCAACAACAATTAGTATCAAAAAGGATAATATGAATCTCTCCATAATGTCATATAATGATTTTGTAACATATAATAATTTGAACTCTGGAAAGGAATGGCAGAAGGGGCAAAATAATCAATATAGTTTGTTCTTTGTAACAAGCCATGTTCAGTCCTTATTATGTTTTCAAATAAGGAAGCACTACGTTCCTCCATTGAAATAGGTTTCCCGTTATACATAATCCAGTTGGAATAATCGCTGGCTCCTAAAACCATATTTTTAGAATGGAACAGCTCATGCGCCAAAGAGACAAAGGTGGGAGTGTCTTTGACACCATATTCATTTTGCGCAAACGAATAATTATCCGAATCCCACGCAACAACAATGTTATGATTATACTTATTGTCGTAAGTCATGCTTCCTTCCTTCTTATCTTCTATTGTGGAACGTATATAGATGTTTCTGTCACTGTTTTCAAGAAAAGAAACCAATGAATTTCCAACTGCTCCTTGTCTTATACTATTTAGGGCTGACAATAATTTTCTAGAATACAAATCCTCTGCCTGACTATTATTGTTGTAAAATCCATAAGTACCATTTTGCTGTTGATACAGGTAAGGTTTTTGAGTACCATCATTTTGAATGGTAAGATAATAAATGAGTTTCCCCTCTAAGTCCACCGCATTCACCGGATTGTTCTTGCAGTACGCATACGGATGGAAGTTGTAGTACTTCTCGCAGAGCGGGTCCATCTGCGTGAAGCGACCGAGGATGGGGTCGTACTGGCGGGCACCGTAGTCGTAGAAGTTGAGCCCATGCATGCGGTCCAGCTCCTTGCCGTTGTACTTGTACTTCTGGAAGGAGTCGTTGGTGCCCCCGTCGGCGAATATGCCGCCAAGCGGGTAGTAATGGTTGATCTGCTCAATAGTACCATTTTGGTTAACCACGGCGCGGACGTTGCCCTGGTGGTCACGTGTGAAATAGTGATAGGTGGGCTGGCCTGTGGCACTGGTGAAGGTGCAGTAGCCGCCGTCGAAAAGGTATTTCGAGAGTTGTCCGTCCTCAAATACGAAGTCGCCGAAATACTCCGTAGTGTCGCACGAAAGCGTGTTCGTCGCGTCAAGGTGCAGTGTGTCGCCCATGGCCACCGTGATGTTCGGCACCGCCGTGCGATGGACGGTGCACATCCGCCGACCGTCACTGGTATAGACATACTCCGTGGTGTGCCCGTCTTTAAACTGCACCCGGACAGGGTAGCCCTGCGGGGTGTACAGGATATGTGCTATCCCTTTGTTGGAATCCCATTTCAGGGAACCGTCATCGTAATACCCATACTGTATGGCCGCGTTGGTGGTAGTGTCGCTTCCGATGAACTCCATGGCTGTGCTGCTGTTTGTTGGCAAGGCATCCTCGCGAACGGATTTAAGGCGGTTGTAGTCGAAATAGAGGTGTAGGTTGTCTATCTTGCCGTAATTCCCTTGAGCTTTTTTCCCGTACCTCTTTAGCCTGCGGAAATTTCCATTTGCCTTATACTCGCTCAGATATTCCGAATAATCTCTCTTCGTGTCTCCCATGTCAGCATAGAGTGCTCTGTACATACGCCCGAATTTGTCATAGCCGTACCAGTAGCGCCGTTTGAAATTCTCGCCGCTGACTTTCCAGTACTGGCTGCTGATGTTTCCAGAATAATACGGAGTCCAGTTGCCGTCCGTATAATATAGCCACTCATGGAAACCAGTTCCGTCGATCTCATTGATCCATCCTCTTAGGTTATAGTCGTAAGCGACATCACCAGCATTGCCCCCACGTGTATTCCTCACGACTCTCCCCAGATCGTCGTATGTGAAATC
>ERZ809472.107-NODE-107-length-23144-cov-14.208238_pt1 | contig 23144 bp, 16 predicted proteins | sample MGYA00521274_ERZ809472 | MGnify/ENA primary metagenome ERZ809472 (study PRJEB31581, sample SAMEA3312791) | metagenome | study: EMG produced TPA metagenomics assembly of the PRJEB8939 data set (Metagenomic analyses of Rumen microbiomes reveals... | reverse complement strand
GACTATAGTCGATAGACCTGTTGACTATAGTCGACAGGTGAGGGGGGCCGTACCACGCTAAAAAGGGGGTCGTACCTTACCGTAAGTCCGCCGTTAGACGTCATTGGGATTGCCCTTTGGATTGTATATAAAAATCTGCAAAAAGTTTGTCTAATACGGTGATTCTTTGTACCTTTGCCGCCACGATGAAGAAACTATATATTGAGACTTACGGCTGCCAGATGAACGTGGCCGACTCGGAAGTGGTAGCATCGGTGATGCAAATGGCCGGCTACGAGACGACAGAAAACTTAGACGAGGCCGACGCGGTGTTTCTGAACACGTGCTCCGTGCGCGACAATGCCGAACAGAAAATCCTGCACAGGCTGGAGGCCCTCGCCGCCCTGCGCCGCCAGCGCAACGGCGGAAAAGGTCTGATCATCGGCGTCATGGGCTGCATGGCCGAGCGTGTGAAAGACGACCTGCTCAACAAATATGGTGCCGACCTTGTGGCCGGACCTGACAGTTACCTCCGACTGCCCGACCTCGTGGCCCAGGCCGAGCTGGGCCACAAGGCCATCGACACAGAGCTTTCCACGACGGAGACCTACCGCGACGTGGTGCCGCAGCGCATGGCCTTAGGCCACAAGATAGGCGGCTACGTGAGCATCATGCGCGGATGCAACAACTTCTGCCACTACTGCATCGTGCCCTACACCCGTGGACGCGAGCGCAGCCGCGACGTGGAAAGCATACTCCGCGAGGTGCGCGACCTGCGCGACCGCGGCTTCAAAGAGGTGACGCTGCTGGGACAGAACGTGAACAGCTACCAGACGCCTTCCAGTAAAGAGGCTTTTGCCTCCCTTCTCCGCCTCGTCGCCGAGGAGGCTCCAGAGATGCGCATCCGCTTCACCACCTCCCACCCCAAGGACATGAGCGACGAGACGCTGCGCGTGATTGCTGAGATGCCCAACGTGTGTCGCCATATCCACCTGCCCGTACAGAGCGGAAGCGACCGCATACTCCAGCTGATGAACCGCAAGTATACGCGCGAATGGTACCTCGACCGCGTGGCCGCCATACGCCGTATCATCCCTGACTGCGGCCTGAGCACCGACATCTTCGTGGGCTACTGCTCAGAGACCGAGGAGGACCACCAGCTGTCGCTTAGCCTCATGCGCGAGGTGCAATACGACTCGGCCTTCATGTTCAAATACAGCGAGCGGCCAGGCACCTACGCCTCGCGTCACCTGCCCGACGACGTGGCCGAAGAGGTGAAGCTGCGCCGACTGAACGAGCTGATAGCCCTGCAGACGGAAATCTCCGCCCAGCAGAACAAAAAAGACGAGGGCCGACAGTTCGACGTGCTCGTAGAGGGCTTCAGTAAACGCAGCAGGGAACAGCTCTGCGGACGAACGGAGCAGAACAAAATGGTGGTCTTCGACAAGGGCTGTCACCACATCGGCGAGACTGTCCGCGTGACCATCACCAGCAGCACCAGCGCCACACTCATGGGACGGGCAGACTGAGCCGAGGAAAAGCCTGAAGCAAGTGAAGCGTCGAAGGGCGGCAGGCGATGCCTCAGCGATTTGCACATCAAACGTTAAAATCTGACTGTTTTCGGTGCCTACATTTGGTGGTGTTTGTGGAATATTGTAATTTTGCGCCTTCAATCAAGGAGCAATGCTACAACAATTATATATAAAGAACTTCGCGCTCATCGACGTGCTCGACATGGAGTTCCGCAGCGGTTTCTCCGTCATTACCGGCGAAACGGGTGCGGGAAAGAGCATCATCCTGGGTGCCATAGGACTGTTGTTGGGACAGCGGGCCGACTCCAAGACGGTCAAGACGGGAGCCGACCGCTGCATCATTGAGGCACACTTCGACCTGGCCAACTACGGGATGGAGGACTTCTTCCGGCAGAACGACATCGACTTCGATGCCACCGACACCATCGTGCGCCGCGAGCTGACGGCGCAGGGCAAGAGCCGCTCGTTCATCAACGACACGCCCGTGCCCCTGACCATGCTCAAGGAACTGGGCGACAGGCTCATGGACGTACACTCGCAGCACCAGAACCTGCTGTTAGGCAAGCACGACTTCCAGTTGAGCGTGCTCGACATCATCGGCCAGTGTGACAAGCAGTTAGCCGACTATCAGCAGGCTTTCGCCACCTATCAGGAGACGACGAAGCGACTGGAGGCCCTGCGCGAGGAGATAGAGCAGAACTGCCAGAACGCCGACTTCCTGCAGTTTCAGTACACGGAACTGAGCGACGCACGACTTGTGGACGGCGAGCAGGAGGAACTGGAGCAGCGCAGCGACACAATGACCCACAGCGAGGACATCAAGGCCGCGCTCTACGAGGCTGAGGAGGCCCTGCAGGGTGACGACCGCGGCATCGTGAGCCAGCTGAAGAAGACCACAGCGGCCCTGAGCGCCATAGCCAATGTGCTGCCTGGGGCCGACGAGCTGGCCCAGCGCACCGACAGCTGCTATATCGAGCTGAAGGACGTGGCCGCCGAGGTGAGCAGCCGATTAGAGAACGTGGACTTCGACCCTGCGGAGCTGGATGCCGTCAACACCCGTCTGGACCGCATCTATGAGCTTCAGAAGAAATACCATGCCGATAGCATCGCTCAGCTGCTGGACCTGCAGCAGGAGCTGCAACAGAAACTGTCTGCCATAGAGAACAGCGACGAGGCCCTCTCAGACCTCACCGCCGAGGCCGAGCGGCAGAAGGCAGCATGTAAGCGCCTGGCCGACGCACTGACCGCACAGCGCGAGAAGGCCGCCAAGGTCATCGGACAGCAGATGAGGCAGCGACTCGTGCCGCTGGGCATGCCCCACGTGCGCTTCGAGACGCAGATGGAGCGTGGCGAAATGGGACGCACGGGTCAGGACCGTGTGGCTTTTCTCTTCAGTGCAAACACGTCGACACCGCTACAGCCTGTGGCGCAAGTGGCCAGCGGAGGCGAGATTGCCCGCGTGATGCTGGCACTGAAAGCGATGATCAGCGGAGCGGTGAAGCTGCCCACCATCATCTTCGACGAGATAGATACTGGCGTGAGCGGCAAGATAGCCGAGCAGATGGCACAAATCATGGCCGAGATGGGGGCAGGAGGACGTCAGGTCGTCAGCATCACCCACCTGCCACAGATTGCCGCGCTGGGCACCACTCACTATCGCGTATATAAAGAGGAGACGCCGCAAGGCACCACCAGCCACATGGTGATGCTCTCGCCAGAGGAACGCATCACCGAGATTGCACAGATGCTCAGCGGCTCGAACATCACCGAGGCCGCCATCGCAAACGCCAAACAACTATTGAATATTGATAATTGAAGAACAGGACCATGAAACGACTGATAACAGGTTTATTACTTCTTATTTCTTTTTTATCGTTGAACCCCACATGGGCACAGGCACCTTTCTGGACAAAGAAGGCGACAAAGTCGGTGTTCACCCTCAAGACCTTCAACGATGAGGGTACGCTCGTGGGCAGCGTGAACGGTTTCTTCGTGGGTAGCGACGGCGAGGCTCTGAGCTGCTTCACCCCGTTCAAGGGTGCCACACGCGCCTTGGTTGTCGATGCCAATGGCAAGGAATATGCCGTGAGCTGCATGCTCGGAGCCAACGACACCTACGACGTGGCCCGCTTCCGCGTGGATGCCACCAAGACGCAGCCGCTCGACTTAGCACCTGGAATGGCTGCGGCCGAGACAAAGGTGTGGCTGCTGCCCTGCCGCGAGACGAAGGACCTGCCGCAGGGAAGCATCACCAAGACGGAGACCGTGCAAGAGGAGTATGGCTACTACACCGTGGCCATTGCCATGCCCGAAGGTACTGCCGGCGCGCCCCTGATGGACGAGGAGGGGCTGGTGATCGGCATCATGCAGCAACCCTACAAGACCGATGGCGAGGGTGTGGCCTATGCTGTCAGCGCACGGTTTGCCGACAGTCTGCGCATCACCGGACTGAGTATCAATGACCCTGCCCTGCGCTCCACAAAGATAAAAAAGGACCTGCCTGATGACATCGCACAGGCTCAGCTAACGCTCTTCGTGGCCTCGGCACAGATGGACTCGACGGCCTACGCAGCGCTCATCGATGAATTTATTGCCAAGTTTCCCAAGAGCCATGAAGGTTACATCGCACGGGCACAATTGGCTGCCGATGTCGACCGCTACGAACTGGCCGACCGCGATATGGCCGAGGCTCTGCGTGTGACGGGTCAGGCCGACGACGTGCACTACACCTATTCCCAACTGATTTACCAGAAGATGATGCAACGCCCGCTGCCTGCATACGAACCTTGGACGCTCGACCGCGCCCTCGCAGAGGCTCAACAGGCATACGCCGTCAACCCTTTGCCGGTTTACCGCCATCAGCAGGCCATAGTGATGTATGCCATGAAGAACTACAACGAGGCCTTTCAGGTCTATGAGGAGCTGTTCACATCGCCACTGCGCTCACCCGACATCTTCTACGAGGCCGCACTGTGCAAGGTGATGGCAGGCGACACCATCGCCCAGTTGGCATTGCTCGACAGTTGCATGGCACAATTCTCGAAGCCCTATCTGAAGGAAGCTGCCCCCTACCTCTTCGCATCGGCACAGGCGCGAATAGAGGCCAAACGATACAGGGAGGCAATAGCCATGCTCGACGACTATGAACAGCTCATGGCGGCACAGGTGAACGACCGGTTCTACTACATCCGTTTTCAGGCCGAGGTGAGCGGACGACTCTTCCAGCAGGCACTCAACGACATCACGAAAGCCATCGCCAAGGCACCGGATAGCGACCTCTACTATGCAGAGAAAGCGTCGCTGCAAGTGCGCGTCGGGCAGTATGACGAGGCCATTGAGACGGCTAAGGAGTGTATCAGCATCGCCCCTGACCATAGCGACGGCTACCTCTTCTTAGGTCTGTCGCAATGTCTGAAGGGCGATAAGGAAGAAGGATCCAAAAACCTGCGCAAGGCCCTTGAACTGGGAGACCCGCAGGCTGAAGGACTGATTGAGAAGTATGCTAATTAACTCTGAACTCAAAACTGTGAACTGTGAACTCTGAACTGTGAACTAAATTATGAATTGGGAATACGTATTGACGATTTTTGTTGCGGCGATGCTCGGCGGAGCCATCGGCTTGGAACGTGAATACCGGTCGAAGGAGGCCGGATTCCGCACGCACTTCCTTGTGGGCCTGGGGTCGGCATTGTTCATGGTGCTGTCCATGCACGGCTTCGACAGCTTTCAGGGCCAGCCGGGGGTCATCATCCAGCGCGATCCGGCTCGTATGGCCGCACAAGTGGTCAGCGGCATTGGTTTTATCGGTGCCGGAACCATCATCTTCCAGAAAAACGTGGTGAAGGGCCTCACCACTGCCGCCGGACTGTGGGTGACATCGGCTATCGGCATGACCGCAGGAGTGGGCATGTACGGACTGGCAACGGCGGCAACCATCATGGTGCTCGTATGCTTAGAGGCCATGAACTTCATCCATCACCGACTTTTCGGACATCGTCCACGCGAGTATGATGCCGACGAAAACCAGACCGGAATTGTCTGAATAACGATGATTATCAGCAAGCTATGATGTAGGAAGAGTGTAAATAAATATTAAAAAATGGCAATTAGTATATTAAAATTTTGTCTGTATGTCAAAATATCTTTACCTTTGCACATCCAATAGCATACAATAATTTAAATATCAATGCAATATGAAGAACTTTAGTTTTAAGATGGCTGGCCTGTTGCTGGCTATGATTTTGGGCGGTTACGGAAGTGCTTCGGCTCAGGAGGCCAATTGTGACCTGAACGGCGACGGCTCAGTGGATGTGGCCGACGTGAGCTACCTCATCTCTGCTATGGCGGGAAATACCCCGTCCGCTGAAAAGAACCGTTTGGACGAAAACGAGGATAGAGAGACACCAGGCGGACAGGTTGACCTTGGTTTGCCCAGCAAAAGACTGTGGGCCGACAGAAACATTGGCTACACAAAGGACAGTAAATTTGGACTCTACTTTGCTTGGGGTGAGACTTCGGGCTATAAGGGCTACATCTTCGACAGACCTTCGAAGAACAGTTTCGACTGGGCTAACTATCAGTGGATGACTGAGGGTGAGGCCTCAAAAGAGTACATCAACAAGTATCAGTTCCCCGACGATGCTGATTACGGCGCAGTCTGGTATGATGAGTATGGTCTCTACTGTGGCGATGGCCAGTTCATCCTTCTTCCGGATGACGATGCCGCTACTAAAGACTGGGGTGCCAAGTGGCGTATGCCGACCCGTATGGAGATTCAGGAGCTTCTGGATACAACCTACACCACCCAGACTTGGATGGAGGCAGAATCGTATCCTGGCTCGGGCCAATATGTTTGGGGCTGTGAGTTCAGAGGCAAGAACAACACGACCAGAGCCATTGAAGAGGGTACCGACTTCAGCACACGTGCTATCTTCCTCCCCGCTTGTGGCAGTGCAGAATTCAAGTATGTGGAGTATCGCGACGGACAGTATGAGTTCCCCAGGGGCAAATACTGGTGCAAGGAGGTTTACCAGCATGATTCGTCTGCTGCCTACATCCTGTCTATCAACAGACGTCGTGGCTTCGAGCGCGTTCCTGACAACATGCTTTCATGGTACGACCGCTACTACGGTCTCTCCATTCGTCCAGTTGTCACCGACTAATAGAGCGTAAGAAAGTATTTACAGAAAATAACAAGAGGGGCGGAATCTTCGGATTCCGCCCCTCTTGCTTGTTAGTTAGAGTTTCTCGCCGTAGCAGAGGTCTCCGCAGTCGCCGAAGCCAGGAACGATGTACTTGTGCTCGTTCATGCCAGGGTCGATGGCGGCACACCAGAGGGTAACATCGTCGGCTACGTTACGGCGCAGCATTTCCACGCCCTCAGGAGCAGCGATGACACAGGCAATGTGGACGGCAGCAGGGCGGCCAGTGCGTATCAGGGCCTCATAGGCGGCAACCATGGAGCCGCCAGTGGCCAGCATGGGGTCGCAGATGATGAGCGTCTTACCTTTTGCCGATGGCGATGCCAAATACTCGGTGTGAATGCCCACTTCAGTATGCTCGCGGTTGGTATACATGCGGTAGGCCGAGACAAAGGCATTCTCCGCACGGTCGAAGATGTGGAGGAATCCGTGGTGGAAGGGCAGGCCGGCACGCAGTACAGTAGCCACGAGCAGGTCGTCCTTGGGCACGGAGATGTCGATGGTACCTAAGGGTGTGGTTACGGTACGAGACTTATAGGAGAGCGTTCTCGATACCTCGTATGCCATAAGTTCGCCCACACGCTCGATGTTGTTACGGAAGAGCAGCCGGTTACGCTGGTAGCTCTTGTCGCGCAGCTCAGCCATGTACTGGTTGAGCACGCTGTTTTGTTCGCTGAAATTGATTACCTTCATGATGATCGCTTTAAATTATAAGAGGGTGTCCATTCGCATGGACACCCTCTCGAATGATAAAACCTATTTTGTATTTGATGAATCCCGATTATTTCTGGATATCCTTGTACCATACGGTCTTACCAGACTCGTTGTAGAGTTCAGATGCAACCTTCGAAGCCTCCCAGTCAGACGGAGTGGCATCGTTCACCCAGCTCTTGAAGCTCTGGAATGCCTTATCCATGTTGCTTCTCTCCAAAGCCCAAGGAGTATAGAGGTCGCAACCAATCTTGCAGGCAGCCACACCCTTGTTGGCGGTGAGGGTGAACCACTTTCCAGTCTTGAAAACTTCGACGACCAGGTTGGTGTTCACGTCAGAATTGAAGTAGTTCTTTCTGATGGTCTTTCCGTCGGCCAGTTTGATGGTGCCCGACCAGTTGCCCTTACCATCTTCTGCAAACCACCTGACTCCGTCGGCACGCGATTGAGCGTGGGTGTTGGTCATGCAGTTGTCAGCAGTGCCGAGCAGCTTGTGTACCTCAAGGTTGTCATCATAGTTAAGACGCAGGGGCAGTGTACCACCGGCAGCCCAAAGGGTAATATTCACATCTGTAACTTCGCTGACATTTTCAGGATAAACAGCCTCAACATCGAAGACAACGTCGTTGAAGTCGAAGTCGCTGGCCTCAGAAGCGCTGAGGTCCTCAGCCATGATGCGGATGGTTTTTCTGGTGGGGCCACCAGGAACGGGATCGGGATCTGGATCGGGATCGGGAGTCGTGCCCATTCTCTGTGCCTCGGTAAGGGTGACAATCCAGTCACTGAAGTAGCCATCGCTTACGCCAACCTTAACCCACTCTGCCAGGTTCTTGTTCATGACAGGAAGAAAGCCTTCGTCTACGAGCTGCTTAATGCGCGGCAGGTTGATAACGCTCTGATAATAAGTATCACCATCCATGATGTCCTTCAATACAGGAGCATTCTGAATGCCACTGATATTTGAAGCCTGTATGCGGTTCATACTAAGGGTCTGTGACATCGTAACTAGGCTGTCTGCAATGTAGAAGTTCTTGTTAGTGGTGAGCCAACCAACATTCTCGATGGTCTTGTAACCTTCTTTGTAAATTACTTGCCATCCAGTTTCTGCACTCTGTTCAGCAATTTCAATAATCTTCTCACCATCCCAAGCGTATTTAGGAGTCTCAGCTGCCTGATTATAGGAAGCATACTGTACGTTGCCTGCATTGTCTGTTGCATAGGCTTGCTTACCTTCCTTGATAGCGAGGTCGAAGCCCATGAACGAACGGTTCCACTTGTCAACAACAGCCTGACCGGGATTGCCATGCTCAGCAGCCCAAGCGTCGATCACAGCAGCTGAAACAAGGGCAGCCTTGTCATTGTGGTTGACTGTGCTTTCCTCATTGCTGCTGCCACTGTCATGGTAGCCGAAGCAAGAAGTGTCATCGATGTTAACCATCAGCATAATCTGGTCGCTGTGGTAGGGACCATCATTGACGTTGCCGCCATTGTCAAGCACCGTGTTATTCATCGAGCAAGTACCCGTATTGAAGTTGTTGATATGCATATTGCTCTGGCCAACGGTAAGGTGGTTCATGTTATCACTGTCGTATGTAGAACCATCAGCGGCTTCAACAACCTCGGTAGAGTTAGGTCCAACAGAGGTATTTCCTTTATATACCTGCTGAACGAAGAAGTGGCGGAAATGAGGATCTTCATAACTCAGGTCTGGATTAGCCTGGAAATACATTTTAACACGGAGCTTCTGACCTTCAGTCAGAGGATCGGGAACCACCCATCCGCCAAATTCCTTAGTGGGATCTGCCCACTCATTGGCATTGGCGTTGGCACCACCATCTGCATAACTGTGAGTAGCGGGATAAGTGTCACCCGGATTGGCACGTGTTCCACGTGTCGAACCCTCGGAGCCGAATCCCCAGTCCTGATTAGGACTAATCTTACCAAAAGCTTTCTCGAAGGCTTGGTTGTAAAGAGCCTGATAGTACTCCTCAGCTGTAGCGCCCTCATCGTTACTACATGCGGTAAACATCGCACCCATAACCAGTGCCGATGCACCCATCATCAAATACTTTTTCATAATGGTTAATTTTAAAAATACTTTAGAATAACTTATTAATAGAATGTTAACTGTCGAATACTACGTATATTCCTTGAAAATTTCTGCAAAATTACAAATAAAATTATTATGTTGGCACTACAAAAACGATAAATAAAGTTAAATGGGCTGAAAATGACTCAAAATAGCCTCGTCAATGGCGATTTATATGTGTAGTTTTTGTAATTTAGCGGTCGCTTAAAAAAGCACGGCCGGCTAAAGTCTATAAGTTTGAATGTAAATTGGTCGCCAGGACGGTCAAATAGAGACCCGGCACTTTTCTCCAGAATAACCGGCGTTTATCCTGGAGCGATAAAGAAAGAACGTTGAAATTGAAGTAGTTTTACAGACTATGAAGAAAAAAGAAAAAGTAATGTTGTGCTTGGCGATGGTTTTTGTGGCCGTCGCATCGCTTGTCTCATGCGGTGAGGATCAATTGTTCAACAAGGAACTTTACCGCTATTTCATCCAGACCACCTATCCGGTCGACACGCTGGAGAGCGACCACCCGTGGACGCTGCTGAAGCGTCATCACGTAGCAGTAACAGCCAACATCAATGACAGCGACATCCGCGAGCTGCGTATCTATGATGCCGACCCAAATCTTGGCGATGGTTCGCAGTTAGTGGGCCAGAGCGACATCACTACCGGCGTGACGGCCACCGTAGCCTACGACATGGCACAGACAGCAACCAACACGATGTATGCCGCACTGGTGACCAGCGATGGCATAACCTACGTCATGCCCTTTGCGCTGGGGCAGGAGTCGGTGAGGTTCACTAAAAGCCAGACAAAGACACTGAAATCCATGCCAAAGACGTCGAACCAGACGTTCACCTACCTCTTCGAAAGCAGCTTCCCCACGCCCGAGGACTTCGACTACAACGACGTGGTGCTGCGCATCTCGCGCTTTGCCCCACGCTCGAACAACCTGCAGATCACCGTGACCCTGGCCGCCGCCGGATGTAGCAAACAGGTGGCAGCAGCCATCCGACTGCCAGGAGTCAGCTATGACCAGGTGCAGCTCGTAAACATCATGGAGAAAAAGTCCTTCGACAACGACTATCCTTATAACCTCCGCAAAATCAACGACACGGGAAACCTGGTGCGTGGACGCAACGGTGATGCCGTCATACGCCTCTTTGAGGATGCCCACTGGTCGATGATGCACGAAAAGGAGGAGACGGGTGTCATTCTCTACAAACCTTGCAACACGAAACATTACGAAGGCAGCGACACTGTGGAACAAGTGCCCCTGCAGACACGCACATTCAACATTTATTTCAAAGACGGAGCCAATGCCGACAGCTTGCGTTTAGCCGACCTGGACCCCTTCATCATTGAATCGAACACAGCCATCAATTTCGAGGTACACACCTACCGCTACAAGTTTGAAGAAGTACTATGGGAATACCTGGGTGGCGACGGAAAGACCTACGACGACTACCTCGCATGGGCACTGCTCATCCCCGATGCCGACTTCCGCTACCCCTTAGAGACGGTACCCTTGGGATATTTCCGCAACGGAGAGCTCTATGGAGCCTACGGACTGATAAACCACTCTTTTGGCCAGTGGGGGCGCAACTACAAGGTCGCTCAGGACTGGTGGCACCATCCAAACAGGACTTTGGTATATTAGCACGCAAAAAAAACACGCAAAAATTTCGTTATTATGTAATAATTGTGTAGTTTTGCACGTTCTTACATTAAAAGCACATACAATATGTCAGAATTATCCCTCCGGCTGCAACGTTTGGCCCCCTCTGCCACGCTGGCCATGTCGCAGAAAAGCTCCGAGATGAAAGCTCGAGGCATTGACGTCATCAACATGAGCGTCGGCGAGCCCGACTTCAATACGCCCGGTCACATCAAGGAAGCCGCGAAGAAGGCAGTTGACGACAACTACTCGCGCTACTCGCCCGTGCCCGGATACATGGACTTGAGAGAGGCCGTCTGTGACAAGCTGCGCCGCGAGAACCAGTTGGACTACTCGCCTGCAGAAATCCTCGTAAGCAACGGAGCCAAGCAGAGTGTCTGCAATACCGTCATGGCGCTGGTGAACCCTGGCGACGAGGTCATCATTCCCGCACCCTACTGGGTCAGCTACCCGCAGATGGTGCTCCTGGCCGGCGGAGAGCCTGTATTTGTCGAGGCCACTTTCGAGCAGAACTTCAAGATGACAGCCGAACAGCTGGAGAAAGCCATCACGCCCAAGACGCGCATGCTCATCCTCTGCTCGCCAAGCAACCCCACAGGCAGCGTATATAATAAAGATGAATTGCGCGCACTCGCGAACATTATATTAAAATATCCCGACCTCTACGTACTGGCCGACGAAATCTATGAGCATATCAACTACGTGGGCCACCATGAGTCCATTGCCCAGTTCCCAGGTATGAAGGAGCGCGCCATCGTGGTCAACGGCGTGAGCAAAGCCTACGCCATGACGGGTTGGCGTATCGGCTACATCGCCGCGCCGGAATGGATTGTGAAAGGCTGCAACAAACTGCAGGGACAGTACACCAGCGGCCCCTGCTCCGTAAGCCAGATGGCAGCCTTGGCCGCTTACCGCGAGAGTCAGGAGTGTGTGGAAGAGATGCGTCAGGCTTTCGAGCGCCGACGTGACCTCATCGTCAGCCTTGCCCGTGAGATTCCTGGTCTGGAGGTAAACGTGCCCGAGGGTGCCTTCTACCTCTTCCCCAAGTGCTCGGCTTTCTATGGCCACTCTGTAAACGGCACAGTCATCAAAAACAGTACTGACTTGGCCATGTACCTGCTCGAAGAAGCCCACGTGGCCACCGTCGGAGGTGATGCTTTCGGCGACCCTGACTGCTTCCGAATGAGCTATGCTACCAGTGACGACAATATCCGGGAAGCCATGCGCAGAATAGCCCATGCACTGGAAAAACTGAAATAAACTGAACACTAAAACTGAAATAAATTGAAAAAACAAGTTAAATGTAGTTAATTGCCATGATAACTTGACAATTAATTGCTATCTTTGCGTGTTGAAAATTTTCTTATTTCTTTTATTTAATAACTTAAAACTTTTAAAAACAAAAAAATTATGGCAACTACACAGAAAGCAGCTGCTCCTGCAAAGAAGGGCACGAGCAGCATCGGTTTGAAAGATGCAATTTGGGTGATCGTTATTTGCGCAGCCATTGCATTCCTTAACTTCTTCCTTAATTTCGGTCAGTCCTCAAACTTCGAGGGTGGCGATTCCAACGGCTCACCTCTGAACATCTGGGGTACCATCTACAAGGGCGGTATCATCGTGCCTGTGATTCACACGCTGTTGCTTACTGTTATCACCATGACTGTCGAGCGCGTCATTGCTCTGAGCAAGTGTATTGGTAAGGAGAAACTGGCTAAATTCCTTGCTAAGATCAAGGCCGACCTAAAGGCCCTTAACTTCGACGCTGCTCTGCAGCACTGCGCTGCCCAGGGTGGTTCTGTTGCTAACGTTGTCCGCGCTACCGTTCAGGCTTACAAAGAGGCCGACGCCGCTCAGGGAATCAAGAAGGAAGTGAAGATCGCCCGTATCCAGGCTGCCCACGAAGAGGCCATCGCCGTTGAGATGCCCACGCTGACCATGAACCTCCCCATGATTGCAACAATCGTTACACTGGGTACTCTTACTGGTCTGCTCGGTACTGTGGTAGGTATGATCAAGTCGTTCCAGGCTCTGGCACAGGGCGGTGGCGGTGACTCCGTCGAGCTGTCAGCTGGTATCTCTGAGGCCCTTATCAACACGGCCTTCGGTATCGGTACTTCTTGGCTCGCCGTTGTCTCCTACAACTTCTTCACCAACCGAATCGATAAGATTTCGTTTGCACTGGATGAGATTGGTTATTCACTCGCACAGACCTACAACACCACACACCCAGACGAGGCTTAATTTTGTCTAACCCTTTAAACTAATTTACTGCTATGGGTAAGATAAAAATTAAGAAAAACGATGTCTGGATCGACATGACGCCGATGTCCGACGTGATGGTGCTCCTGCTCACATTCTTCATGCTGAGTGCAAACTTCGTGAAGAATGAGGTAGTGAAGGTCGTCACGCCCGCATCGCAGACCATGGCGAAGGTCCCGTCATCTGCCACCCTCGATATCACTATCGACCCGGAGGGCAGAGTGCTCGTGGCCACAGACAAGACGGTGACGATGGAGAAAGCTCTCGAGCAGATGCTCAAGGAGCGCGAGGCATCGCTCACCCCCGATCAGAAGAAGACATTCCTCGCCGAGACGCAGATTGGCGTGCCGGTGAAGAATTTGGCCCAGTTTCTGGACATGACGCACGAGGAGCAGGTGAAAGTGCTCAAGAGCACCGGTATACCTACCGACAGCATCCAGTCTCGCGAAGACAAGATGAGCGAGTTCCAGCTTTGGGTGAAGGCAATGAAGAACGGCTACAAGGAGTGGTACAACGACCTTGACGATATTGACAAGAGCGGCGTAGCCAACAAGCTCGAAATCTGTATCAAGGCCGACAAGTCGACTCCCTACAGCTCGGTGAAGATGGTCATTGCAGAACTGCAGGACATCAACGAGAGCCGTTACAAACTCGTTACACAGTACAAAAAGTTGGAGGACTAAGCTATGGCAAAGAAAAAAGAAAGCAAACAGAAAAAAATGAATGTCCGCGTGGACTTCACGCCTATGGTGGACATGATGATGCTTCTCATCACCTTCTTCATGCTGTGTACGTCGCTCGCTAAGCCTCAGGCCATGCACCTCACCATGCCTGCAAAGGACGAGAACATGACCTCGGAGGACAAGGACAAGTCGAAGACTGAGCAGACCATTACCATCTACCTCGCCGATAACGACAAGCTCTACTACTACATCGTCGACAAGAAGGAAGACTTCGGTAACCCCGAGTTCCTCAAGGAGACCACATGGGGCAAGGAGGGCATCCGCGAGGCACTGCGCAACCACCGTCACGCACCCGTCAAGGTGCTCATGGACGCCAAAGCACAGCTCGATAACTGGTTCAACGCTCTCTCCGCCACACAGCGAGAAGAGAACGACTCGGTCTATAACCGCGCTCTTATCATGATCAAGAAAGGTCATGTTGACGTAGTCAGCAACAACCAGCTTGATCAGGCTAAGTACAACAAGATTGACAAGGACATGAAGGAGTTCACTGAGAACCCAGCCGACCTGGTGCCCACGCTTGCCGTGAACATCAAGCCGCTGAACAACTCCAGTTATGACAATCTGGTGACTATTCTCGACGAAATGCAGATTTGCTGTATCGGTAAGTACGTGATCGACCAGATCAACGACAAAGATATGGAAATTCTGACTGGTAACGGTATCACTGTTGAATAACCCATTAAACATCGAAAAGAACTATGTCAAAGATAGATCTATTAGAAAGAGAATGGATTGACCAGGTCTTCGAAGGAAAGAACGAAGCCTACGGTGCATACGCCATCCGCCGTGATACCAGCCACCGAAACCTCCAGGCCATCATTGCACTCATCATCGGACTCCTTGCTATCGTGGCACTGTTCCTCATCGTGAACGTGGCTCAGAACGCCATTGCAGCCGCTGCTGCCGAGCACGAGACGGAAGTGACCCTCGAAGCTATCGAGGAGGAGGTTGAGGAAGAGAAGGACGACGAGGAAATCGTCTATGAAATCGAGGAGCTTGAGCAGCTCGTCGCTGAGGAGACGGTGATGAACTCTGAAAAGTTTACTGCCTACGAAATGGAGGACGATGCTCCCGAGCAGGTCACCAAGACGCAGGATGAAGTCGCAACCAGCGACGTAGCCATCGGTGCCATCGACTATGACCAGGGCTCTAACGAGGCCGAGCACGTGCTGAAGGTCAATGAGAAGGTGGTCGACGAAGTTCCCCCCGCAGTGGAGGAGACAAAGGTGTTCGACGTCGTGGAGCAGATGCCGTCGTTCAAGGGTGGTGACGCTGCCCTGATGGAGTGGCTCTCGAAGAACATCAAGTACCCCGTCGTTGCTGAGGAGAACGGTATTCAGGGACGTGTCGTAGCTACCTTCGTGGTTGAGCGCGACGGTTCGATTACCGATGTGAAGATTGTCAAGTCGGTTGACCCCTCGCTCGACAAGGAGGCCGTCCGCGTGCTGAAGTCCATGCCTAAGTGGATTCCTGGTAAGCAGAACGGTCAGGCCGTGCGTGTGAAGTACACCGTGCCTGTGACATTCCGCCTGCAGTAATCTCAATGCAAATAATCCAGAGCGGGCCGCAAACTGTTGCGGCCCGCTCTGATTGTATACCATTCAAAGCTTTACCAGTTCACCTACCACCTCCTGGCCGCGCTCCTAAATTTTACGGCAAAGTTAGGTGTTATTTTTTGAATCGGTAAATTTTCCCGCCTTTTTTTTGTTCATTCCAACGAAAATGCCTAACTTTGCCGAACATATAATAAAAACGTGATTATGAAGACAAAGCTTATTGCATTATCAGCATTTGCGCTTGTGCTGCTTGCATCATGTGGTGGCAACAAGCAGCAGGACGAGGCCTACAAGAAGCAGTGCCGCTATTTTGCCGCTGACGAGAGCCTTTCTCCCATCATCGACGAGGAGCTTGACAGCTTCCATGACAGGAGCAAACGCGACTCCATCTTTCCGCTCTACATCAATGAGCAGGAGGCCATCGAGAAACTGATGAACCAAGAGGTGCTACTGGTATTCACTACCCGTGCCCTGACCCCCAACGAGGAGACCACGCTCAAGTCACTGCAGTACAACCCGCGCACCATCGCCCTGGCATACGACGGTCTGGCACTCATCGTAAACAAGTCAAACCCCGACTCGTTGATTACCGTCGACCAGTTCCGCAGCGTCATGGCCGGCGAGGCCACACAGTGGACCGACCTCTACCCCACGTCGAAGCTTGGAAAGATCAAGATGGTGTTCGATAACCCACGCTCAGCCACCGTTCGCTTCTGCGCCGACAGCATCATGCAGGGCAAGACTATCAAGACCGACGGCGGCAACGTGCAGGCCGTAAACACCAGCGCCGAAGTGGTGGAATACGTGGAAAGCCATGAGAACGCCATCGGCGTTGTAGGGTCTATCTGGCTCGACGACCAGCGCGATTCCACAAATCTCATCTATAACCGCTCGGTGAAGGTAATGCGCGTCAGCCGTGCAGAAGAAGCCACACGCGCCAACAGCTACACGCCCGACCAGTATAACATTGCCTACAACTACTACCCCTTCATCCGCACCATCTATGCGCTTTGCATAGACCCGCGTAGCACGGGTGTGCCTCGCGCTTTCTCCAATTTCTGCTGGCTGCCGAATCCTGGCCAGCTCATTTTCTTCCATGCCGGCCTCTTCCCTGCCCGTGCCGACTACAGCGTGCGCGACGTGGAAATCAAGTAACTGAAGATTGCACCTATTTTGCTATCCGCAACACAGGTGCAATTTTGTTGCAGGGCGCGGGTAGCTGCACCTCCAGTCCTTCGGCGGTCTGGCGAGCTTTTAGCTTGCCGTAGCCTAAGAGGTATACGCTGCTGATGCTCTTCTTGAAGTCAGGATTCTTCGCGGCCAATGACTTAACAACCAGTTTGCCGTCCTCAGGCCAACCCATCGCGGTGACATAGAGGAACTTCTTCGTCTGGTTGAAGCGTATGTCGTGGCTGTCCATGCCGTTGTACTGTCCCTCGTTGAATCCCTGACTGTTTATCTTGATGTCCTTCTCGGCTACGGGGCCCTCGCCGAACTTCACCCAGGGCCGCGTGCCGAAGATGCTCTCGCCGTTCTGGCTCATCCAGGCCTCCAGATTGTCGAGGAATGCAGCAGCCTTCTCGTCGTAGGTACCGTCGGCGCGCAGTGGGATATTCAGCAACAGGTTGCCGTTCTTCGACACGATGTCGACCAGTTGCTTCACCATGTTCTCCGCCGTCTTGTAACCCCGTTCATAGGTGCGGGTATTATAGTGCCAGTCGCCGATGCAGTTACACGTCTGCCACGGCTGCTCCACCATCTGATTAGGTGCACCACGCTCCACGTCCCAGGTGAGCGCCTTCTTCTGGTCGTCATTCAGGATTTTTCCGAACACCACGCCACGCGGGTTCTTGTTATACATGTGGGTGGCAATCTTCAGGCCGCAGTCGCTGATGGGGTAGAAGGGCAGCACGGTGACATCGAAGTAGATGAGGTCGGGTTCATAGCGGTTGATGGCGTCGAGCGTGCGGTCATAGAAATTGGTGACGAATTCCTGCGTGGGTCTGCAGGCACCGTGGCTCCAGTCCCACTGTCCGTGAATGGCTCCGTTGTCCCACGAGCCCTTGCTCATGGGGTGGCGCTGCTGGTAGAGGTTCTGCGGGTCCAGACCGTCCCACCACTTACCCTTGCCGTCCTCTTTCGTGAGCGTGCCGTCGTACCAGATGCCGGCCTTCTCTCCCTCCAGATCGTAGCGCTGCGACGGTTCGAACCACGTCCAGGCATGATCGGCATGGAAGGAGATGCCTAACGGCAGCCCCGCCTTCTTCGCTGCGGCCGCCCATTCCTTCAGGATATCACGTTTTGGGCCGATGCGCATGGAGTTCCATTCCTGGTACTTTGAGTCCCACAGGTCATAGTTGTCGTGGTGGTTGCCTAAGACGAAGAAATACTGCGCGCCGCACCTTTTATACCGTTCCACGAGGGCCTCGGGGTTCCATTTCTCCGCCTTGAACAGCGGCAGGATGTCCTTGTAGCCGAACTCCGAGGGATGGCCGTAGTGCTCCACGTGGTACTTGTACTTCCCGTTGCCCTCCATATACAGCTCGCGGGCCATCCAGTCGCCCGAACCCTCCACACACTGAGCACCCCAGTGGGCCCAGATGCCGAACTTCGCGTTGCGGAACCACTCCGGCGTCTCGTGCGTCTGGAGCGACTGCCACGTCGGTTCATACTGTCCCGTCATCATCTGCTCATGCACTTCGCTCACAGGTACGGGATACGTCGTTTCTTGCTGTGCCGTGGCACTTGTGGCGGCCAGGCATACTAATAATAAAAGAAGGTGTTTCATAATCGTAATATCTTTGTTTAAGGTCTTCCGTTTGGGAGCATCTTCGTCCGTACTCCCCTACTCCGCTGCAAAGTTACGAAAAAAGCTTGTAAAGAACAACGGATTTTGGAGAATTAATGCAATTCGGCCTAAAATAAAGGCAAGCACAGGGAAGAAGAGAAGAATCCTTGTGTAACAAGCCTACTATTCGATGAGCTTGTGCTAAGGATATAATATTTTTCAAGTTAGGGAGTAATAATTGGATAAAAATGAGTAACTTTGTACCTAATTTGTAATTAGGAGCCAATTTGATGGAATTACAGAGTAACGACATAGCTCAAGAACTGGCACTGCTGCACTCATTACACGGGGGTGATTACTCTCGACAATTGGAAAATATTGCCGAGCGTAGCGAGTTTCATCCACTGAAAGGCGAGGATGGAATCCTCGTATGTGGCGGTGATGGAGACTCAGATTATGGCAACCTTCTTAATGCTGCCCGAAAAGCCGTCTTCCATGGTTATAATGTTTATATCCTGCCAAATCCTAAAAGCATTCGTACACCAGACTTCATCTTTGAGCAAAAAGGCATATATCGTGCATATGACCTTAAGACCATCATTGGTAAGAACTCTGCCATAAATAGACTACGTGAGTCTATTGGTCAAACAAACCGTGTGCTGTTGAATATGAGAAGTGAGTACAAGGCCAAGGTGCTTGCACTTGATATTCAAGTCTTTTTCCAAACTTCGCCAGATGCCCTTGAGGTGCTCGTGTTCAAAGGTCGAAAATGTATCTCTATCAAGAGGAATATGGCAATGAGTCGCCAGTTCCTGACCACATTCCGCAAACTATATGAACGATAAAAGTCACCCCTTTCGAGGCGACTTTTAAGAAATGGAGCAGAAACGTTCTGTCTTACTCCCCGCGTTAAGCGGCGTCTGGGATGGCCAAAGCCTCCCGCCCAGTTTGATACTGCGGCGTCAGAATTGATTTCTGACGGTGCAAATATACAAACTTTCAATGAAACATACAAACAATTCGCTATATTTTTAATGATTTTCAAGGAAAATGTTGCTAAAACGCTTTCGTGACGTTTAATTGGTCTCCAATTCGTAATTCTCAATTTCCCAGACTTCCTTTATTTAAAGAAATCCAGCAAATTCTAACAAACTTACGAAAAGTCAGGCGCATAACAAAGCGTTTGGCCAAGAACGTTAAATCGCCGACGATTTAACGTTCGCCACGGGAATAGGGTGCTTGCAACCCTGCCTTGGGCAGAAGGTGAGAATAGTCCGGGGGAAATATGGGAATACCCCGTTCTGAATGGGACGAAGGCCGGAGGCAAAGTTAAAACAACGTCATTGTTCGTTAAAACAAAGGCAATGAACGTTAAAACAAAGGCATTGTTTATTAAAACAAAGGCATTGTTTTATGTTTTTCTGAAGAATACGAAGAAAACTATGAAATGAATCCACTTAAAAAGTACAAGTCTTCAGCGAATGACGGCGACGGAAACAGGTTGTTTTCAAACGCACAGGTCGTAATTTTGCATTTATTTTGCAAACGATGAAACAAATATAAAAGTAAAAGAAACGAAATGTGGTTATACGTTATACGTACATTTCTTATCTTTGCACGAAATTTCTTTTTTATTCACCTTTATTATTAACTAAAACTTAAAATTTATGGTAAAACTTACAAAACTGTTCTGCGTTTTGGTGCTTTGTCTATTTGGTATAGCGAGTGCCAACGCAAAGGTAGAGAAAGTTCATGCTACCTTTGAGAGTCCTACTAACACGAATACTACGTGGACACCGGATGCCTCAGAAGTAACCAAAGGAACTTTCACATGGTCTACTACGTACTACAACCAGCTGCGCAACATTGGTTTGCCTACTGGCGACATCACGAAGTACAAGAAGTTGGTGGTGGACACCGAAATCAAGAGCGGAAATCAGTTCCGCATCCTGATTTACAAAGGTGGTTCTAACTTGACGCTCTATGCTAGCGACGGCTTGAACGAGTTCATTCTTGCTGACACACTGAAGACTCTTTATCCTGACACCTACAACGAGTTTTTGCTCGCTTGCGATGAAATCTGCCTTTCTGGAAACAACGCCGCTGCTCCTGGTGAGGCTATCATTAAGGATGTCTATTTAGAGACCTACAACGACGAGGGCGAGAAAGTATTTGCAACCTTTGAGGAGCCTACTAACACGAACACTACGTGGACACCGGATGCATCAGAAGTAACCAAAGGAACTTTCACCTGGTCTACCACTTACTACAACCAGTTGCGTAACATCGGTCTGCCTTCTGGCGACATCTCGATGTACAAAAAGCTGGTGGTGGACACCGAAATCAAGAGTGGAAATCAGTTCCGCATCCTGATTTACAAAGGTGGTTCTAACTTGACGCTCTATGCCAGCGACGGCTTGAACGAGTTCATTCTTGCTGACACGCTGAAGACGCTTTATCCTGACACCTACAACGAGTTCTTGCTCGCTTGCGATGAGATTTGTCTCTCTGGTAATAACGCCGCCGCTCCTGGTGAGGCTGTTATCAAGAGTGTCTATCTTGAGACCTATCCTGAGAATGAGAAGGTTGACATTCCCGACATTGTCTATGAGGAAGATCCCGGCAAGCCCGCTGGCGACTTTGTTGACTTCACAGAGGCATTCCCCAACCTCCAACCGAGAATTGGCATAGGTGCTGATACCCATCCCATCGTGCTTGGAAATGGTGATGTTGTCGTTGGCCAGAGGACAAAGAATGTCATAGCCGACCTTTCCGGATTCAGCAAGCTTACCATGGTGACTTCTCCTAACTTGAAGCTCGTGCTTTACATGAACCATGAGATTGATGCCAAGCAGAATGCTGGTGACTACACTGAGGAAGAAGCTGGTAAGTATGTATTCATGGATGTTCAGGCCGACGAGAACGGACTGATTGAGGTTGACCTGACACAGTTTGACAAGCAGAATCTGAACTGCATCTGTCTGCCTTGGGACAACAACAACAAGGGAACTGTGTGGTATATCCTGCTTACTGAGAATGATGGCAAGACCGTCTATCTGAATCCTGCTATATGGAATGTTGACAATGCTCGCTATGCAGCCTACATGTTTAACAACAACGAACTTAACGCTTGGACTGATTTCGCTGCTGTTGAAGGCGCAGAGGGTATCTTCTCAGCTACTATTCCCGCAAGATTCACTGGTATCGTTCTCTGCCGCATGAACGGTGAGACCACTGAGAACAACTGGGACAACAAGTGGAACCAGACCGATGACATCGACTTCACCACCGTTGCCGATCAGACGGTGTTCACCATTACTGATTGGGGAGACGAAAAGAGCACTTACATTGCTACTACATTTGCTGTTGCAACAGCCAAGGCTACCTTGGAGAAGATTGCCACTGTGGCCAAGACGTTAGGCATCGACACCACTGATGCTGAAACAGTGTTGGCAAACGACGAGGCTACCGCTGAGCAGATTAACGCTGCCCTGCAGACACTTCTTGGAGCCCTGCAACAAAAAGCAGCTGATGTAGTGGCTATGATAAAGGCCTTCTTCGACCAGTTCGACGGTACAGCCGCTGAAGCACTCGCACCGTACTTTGCTGCAGCTGAGGAAGCACTCGCTGGCACTGACTTCGACGCAATGCGTGCCACCACTACTGCACTTGCCGCTAAATGCCTTGAGGAAGGCAGGACTGCAATGGGAAAAGTCGACACTTATCTCAGGAAGATGGAAGACGAGACCATCAATGCTGATCTTGATGCTATCAAGGTCGCCATTGAGGGCATCACCGATCCTAACCAAATCCTGAGCCTCTTACCAGTCATACAGAAGCTGAAGGAGGACATGCCTACTGCAGCAACAGCATACATGACAAAAGTATATACATTGATTAGTGAGGGCACTGCCGCTGGTAAAGACGTCTCTGCTGTGAACACTGCTTTCAACAATACTTTTGCTGTCGCCGCGAATTATCAAGAAGGAAAAGCAACCCTCGTAGAAATGGGCTATGCCCTCTACAACCTCATCAAGGTCGTGGAGGCTTACAAGAATGCTGTAGTGTTCCCCGACAATGCTATTGTTTACGACTTCGAGGCTGAGCAGGCCCTCATTGCCGCCGGAACAGTCGCCAAGCCCGGTAATGTAGGTGGAAGCGCAGCCAATGGCCAGGCCTTCTATGGCTGGGAGAAGTCAGACAAGACCGACAGCAAGCGTCAGGACTATAAGGGCTATGCAAAGGCTGAGGGTAGCCAGCTGCCTGATATCTGCCAGGTGTGGCGTCGTTCAGACCGTTACGACCAGGATGCTTCATGGGCAAATGAAGGTGGTTTGACTTGTCCGAATGACCGTGAATATGCTATCGACGGTCTGAACGTCGGTGATAAGGTCATCATCGTCTACGATGCAGAGAAAGCAACTAATAAGGACATTATCTGGGCTATTGGTGACGGTACTTCTGGAAACGACGGCGTTGTCCGTGCTACCGCTACCATCGACGGCGTTGAGGCTGTGACTGGTGAGACCACCATCGCTTCCGGTGCTGAAATTGCACTGAAGAGCGTCACTCCCGCTGAGAATGGTACTGGCTACATCGTGTTCCAGGTCAAGAAGG
>ERZ809472.106-NODE-106-length-23158-cov-10.717439_pt1 | contig 23158 bp, 16 predicted proteins | sample MGYA00521274_ERZ809472 | MGnify/ENA primary metagenome ERZ809472 (study PRJEB31581, sample SAMEA3312791) | metagenome | study: EMG produced TPA metagenomics assembly of the PRJEB8939 data set (Metagenomic analyses of Rumen microbiomes reveals... | reverse complement strand
GAGATCTACACTCTTTCCCTACACGACGCTCTTCCGATCTGCTAGTGAAAACGGCTTTTTCGGAGGGAAAGAACGGTTTTTTCGGAGAGAAAGAACGGCTTTATCGGAGGGAAAGAACGGCTTTATCGGTGGAGGAAGCGACTTTATGATAAAAAAGAAGGTAAATATTTGGAAGTTTCAACATTAATTTATACCTTTGCAAATTGTTAGCCTAAAACTGCTCTCCTCAAGACATGACAAAAGGGCCCATAAACAGTTTTCTACGTGCTGCAACGCTCCGAAGTGCTGTAGGCCGGATGATGGTGTTGCTGCTGGTAGCGGTGGCCACGGTGGCCTCTGCCGAGACGGGAGAAACGGAGGTGGCCACGCTGCGCGAGTACACCGAAGAGCAGCCGCTGATCTATGAGGATGCGTGGGACTTGTGGCCCTACGTATTCCTCGACGAGAACGGTCACCCCGCGGGCTTCAACGTGGACTTGCTGACGATGATTTTCAAGGAGCTGGGCATCCCCTACGAGATTCGCCTGAAACCGAAACAGCAGGCCATAGAGGACTTGTATAACGGACAGTCGGACCTGATGCTGGGCATGAAAGCCGACTACCATGACCAGTATGTGCACTACTACGGCTCGACCGTCGTTCACCTGTTCACGCAGAGCGTGGTTCACCCGATAGACCACAAGCAAGCTGTACATAATTTCAACGACCTGGCCACACAGCAGGTCATCGTACACAACGGCAGCTTCGCCCATCACCTGATGGAGGGCAACGGATGGGCCCTGAACGCCCAGCCTTTCGACGACATGGCGATGGCTATACAGCTACTCAGCGCGGAGAACAACGGGCAGATACTGTGGAACACGATGTCGCTGAAGTGGCTGCTGCGCAAGTATCACGCGCCCAACCTCACGCTCTCGCCCGTAGACATGCCGTCGAGCGAATATCATTTCATGGCCAACGACAGCGTGCTGCTCAAGAAGATTGACGAAGCGTATGTTGCCCTGAAGGCGAGCGAGCGCCTGCAGCCGATAGAGATGAAATGGTTCTACCCGGAAAGAGAGGCCGAGGATGAGACACCGGCATGGCTGTGGTATGTGGCCTACGCCCTGGGCTTCATCGCCGTCCTGCTGGCCATCGCCATTATCTTCTACCAATACCGCGAACGGCGGGCCACGCACAATGGACGACTGCGCATCAACCGCCTCGCGCTGGTGCTCAAGACCTGTCATGTAAGCATCTGGACCTACGACGTGGAGAAACAGTCCATCAGCTGGTATGGCAACGATGCCCGCAAGCAGACGACCATGACGCTCAACGCTTTCTCCCGCCGTTACTGGCCCACAGAGCTGGAACAGCTGCTGACGCTCATCAAGGAGCTGGTGGACATGAAGTGCCAGGAGGCGCGGCTGCAGATGCACATCTCCGACGCGGCCACCGCCGTACCCGAGAACCGCATCTTCAGCGTGGTGCTCTCGGTGCTGAGGAGCGACAAGGGCAAGCCCACAGTCATCATGGGCACGGAGCGCGACGCCACGGAGGAAATCAACAAGGAACGCCAGACTACCGAGCTGATGAGAAGATACCGTGCCGTGTTCAGCTCGGCCATGATCGACATGATCTACTGCGACACAGATGGCTATATTACAAGTATGAACGAGCGCGCACAAGCCACCTTCAACAGCACACTCAACGAGGTGCGCCAACGCCGCCTCAACATCAAGGATTTCTATCCCGAGGGCGACATCCTGAGCTACCACTACGCCACCCACGCCCTGACGCCCGATGGAAAGCCCCTGCCTGAACACCAGCAGCCCAATGACCATAGCCGCTTCTACGAAATGCAGTGCCTGCCCGTGTTCGACGACGAGCAGCATCCCGTGGGCATCTATGCCACCGGCCGTGAGGTCACCGACGCGGCCCTCACCTACGTGGAGGCCACCCGCGGACTGAAACAGCTGCGCGCCGCCATGGACGAGCTGGCCAACTATGTGAAAAACATCAACTACGTGCTTCAGGTGGGCGGCGTGCGCATCATGAACTACTCGCCCGAGACCCACATGCTTACCATCTTCCAGCGCATGGACGAGGCACAGTATGAGCTGACCCAGCAACGCTGTCTGGCACTCACCGACCAGGAGTCCCTGCCACAGGTAATGCGCATCATGCGCGCCATGGACCGCCGCTCTGCCGCCTCGCTCTATGGCGACATACGCACGACGCTGCGCGTAAAGGGAGGCCAGCGGGTGTGTCTGCAAGTGCTGTTGTTTCCCCTCCTCGACGACCAAGGACAAGTGACCGTCTATGAGGGCATCTGCAGGGATGTGACGGAAATCAAGCACACGGAGCAGCAGCTGAAACAGGAAACGGAGAAGGCACAGGAGGTGGAACAGCTGAAAATCAAGTTCCTGCACAACATGTGCTATGCTATCCGCACACCTCTGGACACGGTGGTACAGAGCGCTGAGATGTTTAAGAAAGACCACGACGCCGCCGAAGAGACGGCCTACATAGAGACCATCAAGACGAACACCGCCTACCTGCTCAACCTGGTCAACGACATCCTGTTCCTGTCGCGCCTCGATGCCCACATGGTGGAGACCACCAAGCGCGAGTGCAACTTCGCCATGGCCGTCGAAGGCATCTGCAACAACGCATGGATAGAGGGGCGCAAGGCGGAAGTGGTCTACGAGGTGAGGAACATCTACAAGGAACTCGTCGTCGACATAGACATCACCAACCTGAGCCGCATCTTGGAGAACCTGATTCACAACGCCGTGGCGCACACCGAGCGTGGAAGGGTGCGCGTGCGCTTCGAATACCTGGGCGGACGACTCATCGTGGGTGTCGACGACACGGGATGTGGCATCGCCAAGGATGTGATTGACCATGTCTTCGAACGATTCAACACACCGTCGGGGAAAAAGAACAGTACCGGACTGGGACTGCCCATCTGCAAAGAACTGGCCACGCTGATGGGGGGCACCATCGAAATCTCCAGCGAGGTGGGAAAGGGCACCACCGTATGGGTCACCATACCCTGCGAAGCCAAGTCTGTGGCCAGAAAGTAGAAACGGGATAAAAAAATGGAAGTGAAAATGGACATCAAGAAGGGAGCCAAACTGAGCGTCATCATGGGAGTACTGCTGCTCCTGCCTCTCATCGCCTCGGCCGAGCGCGAACCCCTGACCATTGCCTGTGACTGGGACTTCCCACCCTATGAGTACCGCAGCAACAAGGGCAAGAACGTAGGCTTCAGCGTAGAGGTGCTCAACACCATCCTGGACAACCTGAACATCCCCCACGAGTTCTTCGCCTGCTCACGCCAGCAGGCCGTCGACTCCTTCCTCTGCCACAAGGTAGACCTCATCGTCGACTACAGCCAGCGCTTTTCCGGCCAGCCCTTCTGCCGCTCCGTCAACATCTGGGGCTACAATCAGCTGGTGCTCGCCCGCAACCGCAATTCACAACCCATTTCCTCAATCCAGCAGCTGAATGGACAGACCATCGCCGTCAATACCATCAACGACTCCGTGCCCAGCAGCATGGTAAAGCTGTTTGAAGGCAAGGCCGACCTCATCAACTACACCGCCCGCGAGGCCCTCGGCTCGTTGGAGAATGAAAAGCTCGAATACTTCCTCTGGGGACAGGCACAGCTCGAATGGAAAATAAGGGAATACAACCTCCACAACATCGTCCTCAACCCCCTCGACATCGAGCCGAAGGAAATCCACCTTGTGGGCTATGACCAGGAACTCATCGACGACATAGACAACCAATATGCCCGCCTGCAGCAAAGCGGAAAAATCAACACCATCCGCGAGCGGTGGTTCCATCCCGACCGCGCCGCCCAGCACACAGATCCCGCGGTGAAGATTATCGTGGGCGCCATCGCCATCATCATCGTTTTCTCTTTCATCGTCTATCGGCTGACCATTGTCCGCATCAGGAAGGTCATGCGCAGGAACAACGACACCGAGGCCATGATGCGACAGGCACTCAACATGGGCAACTACAAGGTCATCACCAATAACCTGCGCAAGAACCTCATCACCAACCAGCACGGAAAGGCCGTGCCCGACCAGGGCATCACGAAGGAGCAGATGATGGAACACATACACCCTGAAGACCGTGAGGCAATGGTGCTCCGCCGTGACGTCATGCGCAAGCTCAAAGGAAAGCCCTATCCCTACCGCATGCGCTGGAACCGCGGCACTAAGGAGTATCCCGACTGGCACACCATAACAGGATTCTCCTATCCCGAAATGGGCCATCTGCCCATACCCAAGAACATCGTCATCATCTCACGTGACATCACCGACCAGCTGAAACAGGAACAAGAGGCCAGGGAACTCACCAACCGCTACATGAAGATGTTCGACTTGTCGGTCGTAGCCATGTCGTTCTACGATAAGGACGGCAACCTGCTCAACCTCAACGAAAACATGAAGAAGCTGTGCGGACTCGACGAGGAGAGCCTGAAGTACTTCTGGACGACCAACCTCTTTGATACAGAAACGTTCAAGGACATCGCCCCACACAGCACCGAGAACTTCCACACCTGCTCACACATGTATATCCCGTCGGCGGGTCTCGACAAGTATGTTGAGCAACGCCTCAGACCCATCTTCGACGAGAATGGACAGTTGATTTACTACTCCATCACCGCACGCGACATCACCTACGACCGCAACATGTACCTCGAGATACAACGGCAGCGAAAGGCCCTCAACCAGACCAACAAGACCAACCAGCGGTACGAAGAAGAGCTGCGCACACTTCTTGAGAACAGCAACATGTTCGTATTCCACACCGATGCTGACTTCCAGCGCATCACCTTCTCGCGCTCGCTCCACGGAGAGAAGTTCATCATGACCTTCCAGGAGTATGCCGACAACATGGAGGACGACGTGCGCGAGGAAGTAAAACGCAACATCAATAATCTAATCAAAAACGCCAAGAACCTGGCATCGGCCGACAACGCCCGCACTCCCTTCAACATCACCCGCCGCTTCATTTCCACCCCCGTCACCCACACCCCCGCATGGTTTGCCATCAGCGGTCTGCCCATCGTCGACAACAAAGGCAACGTCAAGGGACTCTTCGGCGTGGTGAGAAACATCACCACCCTCATGGAGACCCAGCAGCGGCTGCGCGAAGAGACTGCCCGCGCAGAGAACTCCACCCTGCTGAAGAGTACCTTCCTTGCCAACATGACACACGAGATACGCACGCCGCTCAACGCCATCGTGGGATTCTCCGACCTCCTGCAGGCCGTCGACAACCCCGACGACAGGAAGGAGTTCATCAACATCATCCACAACAACTGCGACATGCTCATGCGCCTCATCAACGACATTTTTGAGGCCTCCAACCTCGACGTGAAGCCGCTCGCCATCGTGCCCCATCGCGTAGACTTCGCCAAGGAATTCATGCTTGTGTGCCAGACTCTCCAGCAGCGCGTACAGGAGCCAGGCGTGGAGTTCATCTACGAAAGCCGCGAGGAGTCCTTTGTCACCCACATCGATATGGGACGTATACAGCAGGTCATCACCAACTTTGTGACCAACGCCGTGAAGTACACCCATCAGGGACATATTCGCGTAGGATGGAATTACCAGCCTGTCCCTGACTCCTCCCAGACCCCGGCATCGCCTGGCGACCAACCCTTGGGTCTCTACATCTATTGCGAAGATACGGGTGCCGGCATCCCCAAGGAGAAACAGGCACGGGTATTCGACCGTTTCGTCAAGCTCAACGACTTCGTACAAGGCACAGGACTCGGCCTCGCCATCAGCAAGAGCATCGCACAGGGATGCGGAGGTCAGATAGGCCTCAACAGCGAAGGCGACGGACACGGATGCACGTTCTGGATATGGATACCCTGTAAACGCGACATACAGGCATAAACCGCAGTTCATGCCTGTATGTCAATCATCTTGGAAACTTAACGCCTATAGCGAATCTCCCGCAGGGAGTGTTTGCCCATGAAGCGGCTCTTGTCGACCTCTGTGGTGACGCCGACAATGCGCCCGTGACTGGTGTACTGCCAGATGGTGTAGTCACGACCGTCGGCCAACAGGGGCTTTTCGTCGCTATACATGGCTATCATCAGGTGATAGTCATCAAGCAGACCCTGCAAATGCTTGTTGTAGAAATTGCGGAAGGTGTAGACGAGCGGCTTTTGGTGGTAGGCCTCCTCCATGAGCACAAGGAACTTGCACAGCGAGTCGCAGAACGCCTTCTGGCTGAGGTTGCCCGTCGTCTCCACGTCGAGCATGGGTATGAGGTCCTGCTCGCCAGGAAGGCACTGTGCCTTGAAGTTCTTCAGCTGCAGGTGCAGCGGAGTCTTGGGTCGGAAGAAGTGATAACTGCCCACCTTCAGCCCGTGACGGTGCGCCATATCGATGTTACGCTCGTAGCGCGCATCAATACGGTCGCCGCCCTCCGTGGCCTTCAGGTAGACGTAGGCCATGTTGGTATGTTCCCCCACCGTCTCCCAGAACACCTCGCCCTGATAGTGGCTCATGTCTATGCCATGCGTATGGGCACAGGTATCCTCGCAGCACAGGTAAGGATTGTGCTGGGCAAAGGCAGAGGTGGCGGCACTAAGGAGGAAAACAGAAAGAAGAAATAGCTTGTTCATTTTCGGCACGCTGTTTTTAATCGAAGAAACCTGGCTGCTTGTAAGGAAGTCCCAGTTCGCGGTCGACGGTGGCAAGTATGCCCTGCACCTGTCCGAGGGCGAACATACGACCAAGGAGGGTGTAACCGGCGTTATGGCCGTGGCTGCTCTCGTCCATGATGCCGCCAGGCTGGTCGGTGAAGGTCATGCCATGGTCAACGCGCATAGGCAGCTGCGGGTTTTCTTTCTCGAATATCTTGCACAGCTCGATGATGTCGGCACGTCCGCCCAGATGGCTGGCCTCGGTGAAGTCGCCGTTGGGGAAGATGTGACATGAGCGCAGATGGACAAAATGTGTACGCGGAGCAAACTCGCGAGCCATCTCCACGACGTTATTGTAGGCTCCGGCAGAGAGCGAACCAGCACAGAAGGTAAGACCATTGTGCTTGTTGGGCACGGCATTGAGGAACCAGCGGATATCATCGGCAGTACGCACGATACGCGGCAGTCCGAGAATCTCGATGGGTGGGTCGTCGGGGTGTACGCACATGTTCATGTTGCACTCCTCACAGGTGGGCATGATGGCCTCAAGGAAGTATTTCATGTTTTCGCGCAACTGCTTCTTGTCGATTCCCTTATACAAATCAAGGAACTCGCGGAACTTTTGCACGGGAGCCTCGTCGTTCTCACTGAAGTTACCCGAGACGAAGCCCTGCGTCTTGATGACGATATTCTCCACCAGCTTGTGGTCTTTCTCGGGTGTCATTGTCTTGGCCAGCTCATCGCACTCGGCCAAGACGTTGCGTCCCTCGCCCACACCAGCAGGGAACTCAAACTGCGCCCACTCCTCACGGGCACCCTCACGCTTCAGGATGTAGATGTCGAAATAGGCAAACTCGGCGTAGTTGAAGTAGAGGTTCGTCGAGCCGTTGGGATTCTGGTGAAGCAGGTCGGTGCGCGCCCAGTCGAGCACGGGCATAAAGTTGTAGCAGATACAGTGGATACCCTCTGCCGAGAGGTTGCGCAGGCTCTCCTTGTAGACCTCTATCTGCTCGTCGCGGTCAGGACCAGCATACTTGATGGTCTCCACCACGGGTAAGCTCTCCACCACGCTCCAGCGCATGCCGTAGCTCTCTATATACTCGCGCAGTTCGCGAATCTTCTCGCGTGTCCATACCTGGCCTAAAGGCACATCGTGAAGGGCTGTGACAATGCCCTCAACACCAATCTGACGTAACATGGCAAGCGTAATCTTGTCCTTCTTGCCAAACCATCTCCATGTTCTCTCCATTGTTATTCGTATATTTAGGTTTATTTTCGCGCAAAGGTACGAAGAAAAAGCGAAAGGGCAAAGGTCGTTACTTTTTTTTAGTATTATTCTCGACATTCGTTATTTTTCGTAAAATTATCTCCTATATTAAAAATAATGTGTAATTTTGCAGCCAGTTAATAAAACGACTAACCATGAAGAAATTACTATTATTGCTTTTGCTGGCCATTCCGGCCATCGTCTGGGCTGACCCAGATTTCTCCAAAGACAAGAAGTACCACATCGTCTGTTCGCAGTTTGCCAACGGCTGTGTCACCGACGGAGCCTCCATCTACCAGAACACGCCGCTCTTCCACCTTCAACCGGCAAACGACAATGAAGAGACCTACTGGATTATCGAGCACATAGTCGACGGCAACTATTCTATCAAGAACGCCAAGACAGGACAATACGTCACCTACAACGGCGAGCGTCAGGACTCGCCGATGCTGCTGCGCTACATAGACATGACCGACGAGCTGGACGGCAACTACTCGCTCTGGACCTTCACCTTGCTGAGCGAAGGCGTGTATGCCATTAGAAACGCCCAGCAGACAGACCATCTATGGGACGTGCGCGTGGACAGCTACTGTGTAGGCACCTACTCACGCACCGAGACGCCCAACTCGAACCAGCGCTTCTCCTTCTTCGACACCGACGGCAATCTTGTCAAAGAGAAAAAAGAGGAACAGCCCGCCACCGAGGGTCTGTTCAACGTTTCCTCATGGCTGGTGGCTACGACCAACTCTCCCGACGGCTGGACCTTTGAGACCTCCTCATGGTCTGACCCGGGCTTCGGCAACTATCGTAACGGAGCGGCAAGCGTGGTATCACCGTTCTTAGAGAAATGGAATGATACCACTTACGGTCCCCTGCCCGACAATGGTCTGAACCAGACGTTACAGAACCTGCCAAAGGGAAATTATCAGCTATCAGCCGACGTTATCGCCGTGCGACAGTCGTCCAGCTCGTGGTGGGGTGGCATTGCGGAACAAGTAGGCTACAACGTCTTCCTTTTTGCCAATGACGCATCGGAAGAAGTAGGAACAACGGACGAACGGCCACGTCACTATGTCGTGGACTTCACGCTCGGCGAGAAAGAAAAGCTCACGGTTGGACTGCGCCTCCGCAACACCAACGTCAACTGGGTGGCCATCGACAATTTCTTCCTCTATTTCCAGGGAACGGAGAAAGAGCTCATCGACGGCGAAAAAGAAAAAATAAGAGCCGAGTTGCAATACTTTTTTGACGCCGCCACCATAGAAGAACTCATCGAAGATTGTAACGACAACTTCAACGCCTTGGAGACACTCAGGCTGTCGGTTGCCAACATGCCCACCATCGACCCCTTAGCCCATGGAGTGACTGACCTCACCCTCAACGGAGAGGCAATGGCATGGGTGGAGAGTCTGGACTTCTACTTAGTAAGCATCGACGAGAAGTATTTCGGAAAAGACTATACTGCCGTTATCGATTATGAAGTTGTGGAAGGCTGGGACAGCCTGAAGATCAGCGGTGCCTACGTGTTTCCAGGTGAAAGTTACAAGTTTTCCAAAGTGACGGCAGGAAAGAGCTACACGTTTACAGCGAAGAAGCTCGACGGTTCGGAGACACAGTCAAAGCGCGTGGTGTTTACCGCTCTGCCCGTGGTAAAGATTTCCGGCTCTTTCAGCAACGACTACAGCAACGGTTACATACAGGTAATGGAACCTGGCATTGGCTACATGGCCGAGCGTTTGAACATGAAGGCCAAGTGGCGCGGAGGCATCACCAATGGCAGCAACAAGCACAAGCGCAACTATCATGTGAAACTTAAAGATGAGCTGGGTAACAAACTGGAAAAGAAGTTCTTCGGACTGCGTAACGACAACTCCTGGATTCTCGAATCATGCCAGGTCGACATGAGCCGCATACGCAACCGCGTGCTCACCGACCTCTGGAATGACTACTCCGCCCCACCCTACTACAAGGCACTGGAGAAGAAGGCCAGGACTGGCTCGCGAGGGCAGTTCGTAGAGCTGATACTCAACGACGAGTACCGCGGAATCTACTGCATGACCGAGAACATGGACCGCAAACAAATGCAGCTGATGAAGATTGACGAGGCCACGGAAGAGAACCCTGAACCCACCATTCACGGACAACTGTGGAAGTCGAAGGACTGGACATTCGCCACGCTCATGGGAACAAGCCCCGACGGCGGCTACCAGCCCAAGTACTACCTCTCCGAGCCCAGCCCCTACAGTGAGATGTGGGACCAGTATCAGGTGAAATACCCCGACTTCGAGGACTTCGACTACGAGACCGACTGGTCGACCCTCTATGATGCCGTCGAATTTGTGTGCTACTCCGACGACGAGGACTTCGCCGAGCTGGTCGGCGAGTATTTCGACATGCCCGTCCTCATCGACTACTACATTCTCATGGAGACCATTCTCTCCACCGACAACCACGGAAAGAACATGTTCTTTGCCGTGTACGACAAGCAGACCGACAAGAAAATCACCTTTGGCGTATGGGACATGGATGCCACCTGCGGACAGCGGTGGAGCGATGACTACTACCACTGGTCGGGCATGCAGCCAGAACAGGACTACGCACGCTTCATCAGCACCAACGAGCACGGCGACTACAACCTGTTCAAGCGTCTGCGCGACACCGATGCCGACGACTTCAACATGAAGGTGCGCCTGCGCTACCGCGACCTGCGCAAGAACTATCTTGCCACCGACAGCATCCTCAAACGTTTCAACACCTACATCGACCGCTTCAAGCTCTGCGGCGCAGCACAGCGTGAATACAACAAATGGAACGGCGACAGCGACATCGCAGGACTGTCGCTCAACTTCAACAGCGAGATGCAGTACATCACCGACTGGTTCACCCGCCGCATGAACTACCTCGACACCACCCGCTTCGACATTGCCTCCCTGCCCTCTGACGAGCCTCTCAAGGGCGATGTCAACAGCGACGGCACCGTCGACGTGGCCGACATTTCGTACATCATCACCGTCATGGCGGGCAACAGCTCAGACGATGCAGCCGACGTGAACGGCGACGGTGTTGTAGACGTGGCAGACATTTCCTCCGTCATCAGTATCATGGCAGGAGAGAAGTAGCGTAAAAGGAAAAAACGAGAAAATGGAAAAAAGTGAGGAACTTCCATCGAAAAAAGAGAAAAAAATTTGGCCGTTACAGGAAATATCCGTAACTTTGCACCCACTTTTGGGAGCCGCGATGGTGGAATGGTAGACACGAGGGACTTAAAATCCCTTGACCAGGAATGGTTGTGCGGGTTCGAGTCCCGCTCGCGGCACCACAAGAACATTCATTAATCTCAGTTTAAAAACAGCCATCCCCCACACGGAGGATGGCTGTTTCTTTTGTTCCCGGTATTGTGAACAGCCCCTCAGACAGAGGATGGCTGTTCTGAATGTTATCACTTCTTTTCCTTGATGACGTAGACCACAGTGGGCAGGTGGTCACTATAGCCGTCGAGCCAAGTGCCACCGGCGTGGGTTCGCAGCATGTTACCCTTGTACTTGCCCTCTTTCTGGAAGAGATAGTCGCGCCGGAAAATCTGGTGACGGAAATACTTCAGCGTGGAGCAGTCCACGTCGCCGGCCTTGAAATCTTTGTTCGACATGGCCTTCGGATCGATGAGCGAGCGCGAGAGGATAATCTGGTCGAAGAGGTTCCATTTCGCATCGTACTGCAGGGTGCCTGTTCCGCTGGCGAGCACATCCCACCAGGGGTTCCACAGTCCGCCACTTTCCACGTCCTTCATCTTGCGTCTGGCACCAAGTGCCTGGGCCATAGACTTATCCTGCGGGTCATCGTTCATGTCGCCCATGATGATGATTTTCACCTCGGGGTCGTCCCTAAGCAGCGAGTCTTTCACAAGTCTAATTTGCCTTCCGCCTTCCTCACGGTAGAACGAGGTGGCACCACGCGACGGCAGGTGATTGACGATGATGGTGACATGCTCTCCTGCCAAGGTGCCGCTGACGGCGAGGAATCCGCGTGTGGCACGGTCCTGATCCTCGGGCTTGACATAGACGTAAGGTACGAGCTTCACATTGCGCACCTGGAAGAGCTGAGGATTATAGAGCAGGGCGCAGTCCACGCCGCGCTTGTCGGGTCCCTCCACGTGGCAGTACTTGAATCCACGCTTCTGCAGAGCCTCCTCCTTGACAAGGTCATCCAAACAGCGGGCGTTCTCCACTTCGCTTACACCGATTACAGCACATCCCTGGGGAGTCTTGTCGGTGCCCATATCGGCCAGCACACGCGCCATGTTGCGCAACTTCTTGCGGTACTTGCGACCGTTCCAGCGGTTCTGGCCGTCGGGCAGATACTGGTAGTCGTTCTTGCCCTTGTCGTGAATGGTGTCGAAGAGGTTCTCAAGATTGTAGAAGCCGATGCCGTAGAGTGAATATTTCTTCTCCTGAGCACATGCCGACGTCATGCCCAACAAAAGCGCGAACATGACCAAAAATGATAATTTATTCATAGCAGTCTATAATTATGGCGCGAAGATACGTAAAATTCTTGAAAAAACAAAAGAACTTTGCAATATTTTCTAAAAATATTGTTTACTTTGGCATTTTTTCCCTAACTTTGCCCCAAACTAACAATATAATATGTTAAAATGAACAGGAAGCTAATCCTCCTCATAGCCGTCTTGAGCTTGTCAGCAAGCCAGGTATTTTCACAAGTCATAAACAATTCTTCTGCCTACCAGCCGACGGGCACGACCAAGGGCTGCGTGGCTTTCAAGCATTTAGACTTAGGTGTGGAACTGGGTACCACAGGCATTGGCCTTCAGCTGTCGACTCCCCTCACCAGCTTTGCCCGTCTGCGCACGGGCTTCACTTACATGCCTGGCATCGAGGTACCCATGAACTTCGGTATACAGGTGGGTGACAATCCCGAGAAGAGCAAAAGCAAGTTCGACAAGTTGAGCAGGCTTATCTACGACAATTTCGGCATGACCGTCAAGGACAACGTGGAGATGCTGGGCAAAGCGTCGAATTTCTGGAACTGGAACGTGATAGTAGACTTCTACCCGCTGAAGAACAACAAGCACTGGCACATCAGCGGAGGTTTCTATTTAGGGCCGTCGCGTATTGCCAAAGCCTACAACAGCACGGAGGACATGCAGTCGCTGCTCGCTGTGAATATCTACAACAGCATGTACGGGAAGTTTGTCAACGACCGCATAAACTATTACATGGAGCAAGGTTCCGACCACTACATACCCGAGATTATCTACGAAATCAAGCTGTTTGATTTCAGCGCAATGGGCGATAAATATGAGAACCTTAGCAACGACCCCACCATGCTGCAGATGCTTTACAACAAGTTCAAGGATTCCGGAGAGATGGGTATCCACGTGGGCAACTATGTCAATGACGTGCTTTATCCCGAGGATGTCTACACGGAGATTGACGACGGAGAGGGCAACATGACCCAGGTGCTGGTACACAAGGCCGGCGACGTCTTACACAAAGCCGGCGACCCCTACATCATGAAGCCCGACGTGACCGGCATGGTAAAGGCTGATTTGCGCGTGAACACTTTCAAGCCCTACATCGGAATCGGCTACGAGGGCAACCTCTCGAAGAAAGACGACCGCTGGAAGATTGGCGTTGACTGCGGAGTGCTCTTCTGGGGCGGGTCGCCAAGCGTAAAGACCCATGAGGGCATCGACCTGATATACGACGTAAAGGACATTTCAGGAAAAGTCGGCTCCTACGTTGATGCCATCGAAAAGTTCAAGGTTTACCCCATGCTTAACGTCAGGTTCACCCGCCGACTGTTCTAACAGAATATTCCTAAAAATTATGAGATTACTACTAATGACCATGCTGCTGGCTGCAACGTCTGTAACCCTCAGCGCCCAAAAAACAAAGACCGTGACCGAAGAGCCGAAAGACCCCAACGAGTTGGTGGCCTACCTCTTCACGTATTTCAACAGTAACGATCCCAAAGACGAGCAGATATGCTACGCCTTGAGCGACGACGGCTATAACTTCACGCCGCTGAACCACGGCGCGCCCGTCATCGAGAGCGACACTATCGCCTTGACCCAGTGCGTGCGCGACCCGCACATCCTGCGCTGCGAGGACGGAAAAACGTTCTACATGGTGGCCACCGACATGCGGTCGGCTCACGGATGGAGCAGCAACCGTGGCATGGTGCTCCTGAAGTCGACAGACCTCATCCATTGGCAGCACTCGACGGTCAACTTCCCTACACGCTACACCAAGGTGTGGAAAAACGTCATCCGTGTGTGGGCGCCTGAGACCATCTACGACCACAAGGCAAAAAAGTACATGGTGTTCTACTCCCTGCGCACCAGCGATCCTGGTTCCTTCGACAAGATTTACTACCAGTATGCCAATGCCGACTTTACCGACTTAGAGGGCGAACCGAAGTGGCTTTTCGATGCCGGCAATGCCACCATCGACGGCGACATTGTCTACAACGATGCCGACCAGCTATACCACCTCTTTTATAAACAAGAGTCAGGACGCGGCATTTACCAAGCCGTAGCCAAGGAACTGACCGACAAATGGAAGATGCTCGACGGCAACGTGGAGCAGACAAAGGAGGCCGTCGAGGGTGTCGGCGTGTGCAAGGCTATCGATGGAAAATCGTGGATTATCATGTACGACTGCTACGGCAACGGCCACTACCAGTTCTGTAAGTCGGAAGACCTCAAGACCTTCCAGTTTGTGCAGAACACGGAGACGAAGGGAAAATTCACACCCCGCCACGGCACCATCATACCCATCACGAGGGCCGAGCGCGACAGGCTGCTCCACCACTTCGGAAACTTCTCACAGCCCATCCTGCCAGGATTTCATGCCGACCCAGAAGTGCTCTACTCCAATAAGACGGGCAAATACTATATCTATAGCACCACCGACGGAACGCCTGGCTGGGGCGGTCACGACTTCAGTGTGTTCAGCTCGGAGAACCTCAAGGACTGGACCGACGAGGGGAAAATGCTCGACGTGAAGGGCGAGCAAGTGAAGTGGGCAACAGGCAATGCCTGGGCACCCGCTATCATTGAGCGTAAGCAGAAGGACGGTTCCTATAAGTACTATTTCTACTTCTCTGCTCATAATCCCAAGTCAAACCGCAAGGAGATCGGCGTAGCCGTGAGCGACAGCCCCACAGGGCCTTTTGTTGACAGCGGTGCCCCCATCATTACTGATGCCGACCGTCCCAATGAGGCCCACGGTGGCCAGGCCATCGACGTCGACGTGTTCCAAGACCCGAAGAGCGGCAAGTGCTATCTATACTGGGGTAACGGCTTCATGGCTGGTGCAGAGTTGAACGACGACATGACATCGGTGAAGAAGGAGACCATACGCCATTTGACCCCCGAGGGTGGCAACCTCCAGACCTGGGCCTTCCGTGAGGGTGCCTACGTGTTCTACCGCAAGGGCACGTACTATTTCCTCTGGTCGGTCGACGATACGGGAAGTCCCAACTACCACGTCTGCTACGGAACGGCAAAGTCGCCCCTCGGCCCCATCACCATCGACCCGGAGAACTATCTCGTCATACGCCAGAAGCCCGAGGACAATATCTTCGGTACGGCCCACAACTCCGTCCTCCAAGTTCCCACCAAGGATGAGTGGTACATCGTCTACCACCGCATCAACAAGAACTTCGTCGACCGTAAGTTCGGCGGAGGCGTGCCAGGCACACATCGCGAAGTTTGCATTGACCGCCTCACCTTCGACAAGAAAGGTCGTATCATTCCCGTCACACCTACCCTCGACGGCCCTGCACCGCTCGTTAAATAACGGTTTGCAAGGTCTGTAACTCAGTTTCCATTGGAGCGCCCCCGTCAGTTGAAAAAGGTAACTTATGCGGGGGCTTTTACTGGGTAGGAGCAGGTTCCGCGCATGGAAAGACTTAAAAAACATTAAAGTTTTAGGGATTATCCAATTTAGGCAAGGCGTATGTCACAAAAAATGGCTACCTTTGCAGCCCAAATGCAAGAATGAGAGTCCGTTAAGGCAGGGTGAAGTGTGTACGGACGTACACCGCCTTACGGAAAAACCCCTAAATAATACAATAACAAAAAGCAATGTACGCAATTGTAGACATCCAGGGTCAGCAGTTCAAGGTCGAGGAGGGCAAGAAGCTCTTCGTTCACCACATCAAGGATGCGGAAGAAGGCAAGACTGTTGAGTTTGACAAGGTGCTGCTCATAGATGCAGACGGCGCCGTCAAGGTAGGCTCACCCACCGTAGAGGGAGCAAAAGTAGTAGTGAAAGTGTTGAACCCGCTGGTCAAGGGCGATAAGGTTATCGTCTTTAAGATGAAGCGCCGCAAGGACTCCCGCAAGCGCAACGGCCATCGTGAGCAGTTCACACAGGTTGAAGTTAAACAAGTAATCGCTTAAGGAGGAACAGAATTATGGCACATAAAAAAGGTGTAGGTAGTTCGAAGAACGGACGCGAGAGCGCAGCCCAGCGACTTGGAGTGAAGATTTGGGGCGGACAGAAATGTCTCGCTGGAAACATCATCGTCCGCCAGCGCGGTACGAAGCACAATCCCGGATCGGGCGTGGCCATCGGAAAGGATGACACACTCTATGCCCTTATCGACGGCACAGTGAACTTCCACAAGGGAAAGCGCGACAAGAGCGTCGTCTCAGTTATACCCGCAGAGGCATAACACACTTACAAACAAACAACTTACTTCCAAACAAACACACAGAGCCCTGCTTCCAAACCACGGAAGCAGGGCTTCTGCTCCAAAGATTACCAGAGTTTCCTGCAACTCATCTTAAATCCAATACACAATTATTATATGAAAAACAAACCCAAACGGTTTTTACCTACGCTGCTAATCACCGTCCTGCTGCCTCTGCAGACCATGGGACAGTCGGAGGAGGAGATTATTTCTTTTGCCGACTGGCAGGTAGCACTCACTTGCATAGACAACTGGGACACCAACGGCGACAGACAGCTCTCGAAGGAAGAGGCTGCCGCTGTGACCGACTTAGGCGAAATCTTTACCAGGTCATCCATCACCAGTTTCAACGAGCTACAGTATTTCACGGGTCTGACAGCCATCGCCAACAACGCCTTCCGCAGTTGCAAAAGGCTGACAAGCATCACCATACCCGACGGAGTGAAAAGAATAGGATCCAGGGCGTTCATGTACTGTGAATACTTGGATTCCATCAACATAGGCGACTCTGTAGAGGCAATCGGGCAAGGTGCTTTCTACGAGAACACCAGCCTTCGCGCAGCCATCATAGGCCGTTCGGTGAAAGAGATAGGAGTCGATGCCTTCAACTACTGCATCAGCCTCACCCAAATCGAAGTAGACAGCGAGAACACCGTGTTCGACTCGCGCAATAACTGCAACGCCATCATCAGGACTGAGACGAACGAACTGATACAGGGTTGCGTGAACACCCTCATCCCCCACACCGTGACGCGCATCGGCCCCAATGCTTTCGAGTACTGTCGCGGTCTGCCCACCATCTATATTCCCCAGTCGGTGTCGAGCATCGGCAGCTTTGCCTTCAGAAATTGCCGACAGATGGCAAGCATTTTTATTCCCCGCTCCGTCACCAGCATTGGCAAGGGAAGTGACGGGTCTGACGACAATCCCTTCAGTGGTTGCTACAGCCTGACGTCCATCATTGTGGAGAACGGCAACCCTGCCTATGATTCACGCGAAAACTGCAACGCCATCATCAATACCGCCAGCAACAAGCTCATCGCGGGATGCCAGAATACCGTCATCCCCAACATGGTGACAGCAATAGCAGACTATGCCTTCGACGGTATGATTATCCTTTCCGACATCAACCTCCCAAGCTCATTGACAAGCATCGGCGAAGCTGCATTCAACAACTGTAGCAGCCTTGCCGACTTCACCATTCCAGAAAACGTCATCAGCGTAGGCAGGAATGCTTTCTATAAGACGCTCTGGTACAACATGCAGCCCGACGGGCAGATGATTTACAAGGATGATGTGTTTCTGGGCTACAAGGGAAAGTTTTCTCCTATCGGGAACCAGGAGATAAAGAGCGGCACCAGGGTCATTGCCGGTGGCGCGTTCCACGGAAATCTGAACACCTATAAAGAAATTACCGCCGTCACCCTGCCCAGTTCTCTGAAAGGCATCGGCGACCATCTGTTCTACGGCTGCGAAAGTCTGACGTCGGTGACTTCTTACATCAAGAATCCCATATTCGTTAGTGAGTCTACATTCAAAGGCATTGAAACCGCCGCCACACTCTACGTGCCTAAGGGCACCAGGCGGAAGTATCAGTCCACACCACATTGGAGCGACTACTTCTCTGCCATTGAGGAGATAGAGGTACCCTTCGAGCCATACGGCGACGTGAACAGCGACGGCATTGTCGACGTAGCCGATATTGCCGCAGTCATCGACGTGATGGCAGATGTTGAGGCAGACCCTGTATCAGCCCGTGATGCCGACATAAACGACGACGGTGTAATCGACGTCGCCGACATAGCTACCATTATCGACGTGATGGCCAAATGAAAACTTTCAGACTTACTTTTTTGTTGGCTGCATGGCTTGTGAGCCTTACCGCTTGGAGCGGCAAGGTGAAGTTTCCTGGTGAAAAGTATTATATCTACCGCTATACATTGTGCGATAAAGCCAACAACTTGCACTCGCTCGACCGTCCTCACAGGTTTCTGTCGCGGCGCAGTCTGGAGCGGCGTGAACGGCAAGGGCTGCAGCTCGACTCTACCGACCTGCCCGTCAGTCGCCGCTATGTCAGACAGTTCGAGGTGGAGGGTGCAGAAGTGCTGGGCACCAGCCGATGGCACAACACGGTATTAGTACGCTCGTGCGACTCGCTACTGCTGGAGAATCTGGCCACTTTGCCCACTGTGCGCAAGAGCCGCTGTGTGTTCATCGCCCCAGACAGTATCGAGAACAAGCCGGCTGTAAGAACGATCATTCATAAGTGGTTCAACAAGTGGGACTCCGTGAAGAACGACCCCTACGGCATGGCCCGCCCGCAGATAGAGATGCTGCACGGCGACAGCCTCCATGAAGCCGGGCTGCGCGGAGAGGGAATGATGATTGCCATCCTCGACGGCGGTTTCCAGAACTACGACCAGATACCAGCCCTGCGCAAGGCACACATCGCCGGCGTGCGCGACTTCGTGGCTGGACAATACCCATCGACCAACTCCCGTCACCCATCACCCATCCACCAGATAGACCACGGAACGAAGGTATTCTCAGCCCTCGCCGCCCAGGCTCCAGAGGTAGTCATGGGTACTGCGCCCGAGGCCACCTACTGGCTGCTGCGCTGTGAAGACCCGATGACGGAGCAGCCCGTGGAGGAAGATTACTGGACGATGGCTGCCGAAATGGCCGACTCTGCAGGGGTGGACGTCATCAACTCGTCGCTTGGCTACTACAAGTACGATAACGACCTCTGTAACTATCGTTTACAAGACCTTGACGGGCAGACGGCCTTCGTTTCCCAGACGGCTTCGATGCTCGCCCACAAGGGCATCGTGCTCTGCAACTCGGCGGGCAACAGCGGAATGGGGCAGTGGAAGAAAATCGGCGTGCCTGCCGATGCCCGCGACATCATCACCGTGGGCGCCATCACCAAGGAGCGACGTATTGCTACCTTCTGTAGCATAGGCCCTTCGCAGGACGGTCGTATAAAACCTGACGTGGTTGCCCAGGGAGCCCCAGCGGCCCTCATTTCCGGACGTGGCACGCTGATGCACGACATGGGCACATCGTTCTCCACACCCATCGTCTGCGGCCTCGTAGCCTGCCTATGGCAAGCCCACCGCAACATGACGGCACTTGAAATCATCGATCTCGTCCGCCGTTGCTCTGACCAATACTCCGAACCCACGAACATCTACGGCTATGGCATTCCCGACTTCTGGCGAGCACACACTCTCCCTCTTTGAGCTGAATGCGCTGGTAAGGCAGACCATTGAGCATACCCTCAACCGCGAATATTGGGTTGAGGCAGAGCTGTCGGAGTGTCGTGAAAGCCGCGGCCACTGCTACATGGAGCTGATTCAGTACGAGGCCACTGACGCCACTCAGCGCGTGCCCATTGCCCGTGCACAGGCCAAGTGCTGGCGCACTCAATGGCTGATGCTCCAGCCGATGTTTGAGCGCACCACAGGTCAGCGTATTCATGCCGGGATGAAGGTCAGGCTGAAGGTTTATGCCCAGTTTCATGAGGCTTACGGTTTCTCCTGGATAGTCACCGACATCGACCCCACATACACCCTTGGCGACATGGCGCGCCGTCGGCAGGAAATCATCGCCCAGCTGAAGGACGAGGGCATCTTCGACATGCAGAAGTCGCTGGAGCTGCCCCTCTGTTGTCTCAACATCGCCGTCATTTCGAGTGCTACCGCCGCCGGTTATGGCGACTTCGTCAACCAGCTGGCCGACTCACCCTTTGCCTTCCGCACCCAGCTCTTCCCTGCCACGATGCAGGGCGAGGAGGTGGAGCAGAGCATCATCGCCGCCTTGGAGCGCATCTACGCAATGGTCGAAGGCCAAGGGTCAAGGGGCAATGATTTCGACTGCGTAGTCATCATCCGTGGTGGTGGTGCCACCGCCGACCTTTCTGGCTTCGATACCCTCGCCTTGGCGGAGAACGTCGCCCAGTTTCCCCTGCCCATCATCACCGGCATTGGCCATGACCGCGACGAGAGCATCCTCGACATGGTAAGCCACACGCGTGTAAAGACCCCTACTGCCGCCGCCGCCTTCCTCGTCGCTCATGCTCAGTCTGTGCTCGATGCCATCGACGATGCCCAGGACCGCATTACCCGCCACACCAGGTTGAAGCTCACGGCCTACACCTCTCAACTGGCAGCCTTGTCCAGCATCCTGTCGCAGCTCTTCTCCAAGTTCAAGACCCGTCATGAAGCGCGTCTCGACGCCCTCACCTCCCGTCTCAGCTCTTCCATTCGCCAGCGCATCATCAGCGACAACGGCCGACTGGATAACATCAAGAGCCGCCTGCCCATCGTCATCGACCGCCGCCTGCTCACGGAGAAACACCGTCTGCAGCTCCTCGAGGAGAAAGCCCGCAGTCTCGACCCTACCTTACTCTTACAACGTGGTTACAGCATGACCATGAAGGACGGCAAAATAGTGAAAGACGCAAAAACCCTGACCCCAGGCGACACGCTTGAAACCCGTCTGGCCAAGGACAGCGTTACCTCCATCGTCCAATAAATAGAAGTTCCTTATGCCTAAAAAACAAGACCTTATGTCAAAAGAAATGAAATACGAAGAGGCCTTTGCCCAGCTTCAGTCCATCGTGCGCAAGATGGAGAGCGACGAGTACAGTATAGACGAAATTGCTGTGCAGCTGAAAACTGCACAGCAACTCATCAAGTTCTGCAAAGACAAACTGACTAAGACAGAACAGGAAATCCAGAAAATTCAGGCCGAACGCGATTAGAGGTAGACACCAAAGGCGAGCGACTGGAACTTAGGTCCACGGTCTTTCTCGAGCACGCTCATCGGCGAGTACTTGCAATAGATGCCTATGTCGCCCACGTGCACGATGCCCATCACGTCGACCGTAAAGTCACGCTGGCCAACCTTCTTGATATATTCGTCATACTGACGGTCGCCATTCTCATAGTAGTTGTGGATGCGGCCCCAGAAGTTCCAGTTCAGCTGAGCGCCCACAGAGACGGCAAATTTCTTGCTGAACCTCTGCTTCAGCATCAGCGGCATGGAGAGCGACGTGGTGTGAACGTTCGACGAGAGGTCATTGAAAGTGTTATCACCAGGAGCCACTTTCTTCACCATAATCCAGGCGTCCGAGCCCTTGTCAAAATACTGGTCGTGACCCTTCAGCGTGTAGACGCGCCAGTTGAATCCTAAACCGGCAGAAAGCGTCGTCTTGCTCTTCCCAGGCGTGTAGTCGTATTGAAGAATCGTCAAGTTGAGCTCCCATGAGCGGAACGGGGCGAAACTCATGCCTTCAGACACTCCCGTAGGCACATCCACACCTACGTAGGCATGCATCGTCCAGCGGTCGTTATCATCCTTACCCTGGCCAAGGTCAATAAGGCTCTTGTTCTTCGATTCATCGCCATCGTTGGCAACTAATGTCTCGGCATTGGCCGTCATACCGACTGCGAGGAATGCCATTAAAAACAGTTTTTTCATTTTTCCTTTTCGATTATTGTTCGTAAATCGCTGCAAAGATAGGCATTTTGCTGAAAATGAGCAAGAATAAAGCAAGAAAATGTTCTTCTTACTGACTTTTGTCAATCGCTACTCTGCCTTCTTTCCAAACTGACGGACAGGCTTCTCTACAGGTATTGCAGCCGAGCCGTCGGCACGGGTCTGACGAGTGTAATAGTAGTAGCTGTCGAACCAGTCGTCGTAGCCCCAATTGTTGTAGTTGTTCCAGTTAGGCGACGAGATGTGCATAAGATCGAAATGTACGTCGTAGTCGCCATCGGCAATGTAGCCCGTGAAGCGAGAATTGGACAGATGATAGTCTGCGATGACTACCGAGGAGCCATCCTCGACGAAGTAGACGTAGATTTTGCCGTTGTCAACGCTCCAGTCGATGTGGTTGGCCACGTAGTCCCAGGGGGCTCCGCTGTAGTAATCCACCCAGTAGCCCGAGCCCTTGGTGAAACGGAAGGGGTCGATGTTGAAAGTGATTTCTGTGTGGGTGGCAAAGAAATCGCGTCCGTCGTAGTAAGACGAAACATACATATTGCCGCTCCAGGTTCCCTCGAGGCTGTCAGCGATAGATTCGTCCTCGCAAGAGGTAAATGTGAAAGCCATTGTGGCTATCAGCATCATGGTGTAAAGCTTCTTCATAGTTGTAATCTTTTTATGGTTAAACTTGCTGTTTATTGATTCGATGGTGCAAAGATACGGCTTATTATAATCCGTCGCAAGGAAAAAACCATAAAGCAACAGGGGTAAAACTATATAACTGCATGGGGAAATCCCTACGCTGGGCATGCCTATCATCTATAAGCCTCCCGCCTTGCGTTGTAGAATGAGCAGGGATAAGTGGGACTTTGAGCCGGGATGAGTGGGACTTTGGCCAGGCACGAATGGGAAAAAGAACGGAGATTCTTGACCGTTCCACGGCCGCCGTCCGTATGTTCCGCGGCCGCCGTCTATATGTTCCACGCCCGCCGTCCATATAGACGGCGGGCACTAGC